>Ga0265292_1000163_pt1 | contig 123980 bp, 120 predicted proteins | sample Munlanlewell296A_FD_189080 | JGI IMG/M metagenome (GOLD analysis project Ga0265292, IMG submission 189080) | Leachate microbial communities from a municipal landfill in Southern Ontario, Canada - Leachate well 296A | ecosystem: Engineered > Solid waste > Landfill > Unclassified | place... | reverse complement strand
GGATGGTACGTCGAAAATTTTTTGTTGCCATATTGGTACTAAAGCCGTCCTGCCGGACGGCTTTAGTATACGGCGTCGCCTTCAAACGTACACACCCCGGCTTCGCCGGTGGTTTATAGATTAAAAATTACAAGTCACGCAGGTGACTTGCTCTGTAAGTAAACAAAATCTCATATATACTCATACGTACTATTGACATTTCCTTACTTTTGTATTATTCTAACGCGTCCGCTGCCGTTCTGGCTGATGTGACTTCACTCATTCTCGAGGTCTTTTCATGAGACTCTACATTCTGGATGACGAAACTGAAAACCCGTTGGTGTGTCGTACAGGTCTCCTCGACTACGACTACCAAGCCGAAGCGTGGGTGAGAGACTTCGCCGAAGGCCGTCAAGGCGATACCGGAAGACCTCTCATCAGCTTCATCCTTTGCGATACCAACGGCATCCGTTGTGTCTGGACACGGAGCGTTGATGACGCGGCTGCAGAGAAGCTACCCACGATCACCAAAGTGGCCCGCCGCTTCACAGGAGAGTGGGTACACGACGTGGAGTCGGTAGATTCCATCGACGCCTCCGACCCCTACGAGCGTGTAGTACTCACTCGGCACTTCCAGTCCTGATCTCGCCCTGCGCGAGACGGCAAACCCCAACTTGGGAATATTGTCGTCCTCGACGCAGGTTTTTTATTTACAAAAAATCCCTACTGAATTAGTAAGGGATTTTTTGGCGGATCGGAAGGGATTCGAACCCTCGATCTTTGCCCACCGAAGCTCGGCGAAGGTGGGTTCTCTGTAACCCCGTAAAAGGCAAAAAAAATAAAATCACACACTGGCGGACTGGAAGGGATTCGAACCCTCGATCTTCTCCGTGACAGGGAGACGTGTTAACCGGGCTACACCACCAGTCCGTCCGTATGTGATTTTATTTTTAAAACTTTTAATGCCTTTACGGGTCAAGCAGGAAGACGTGTTAATCCGCCGTCGTTCCGTTTTTGCGGAACTATGGCGGACACAGCCGGGCTACACCACCGATCCTTGTTGCTTGACGGCAATTATTTTAACAAAACACCAAATAAAAGGCAAGAGTCAATATCCCCATTGACTTTTTTCAAAAAAACCAATAAATTATCCCTTGTCTGTGCGGTTTGCCATGGTGGCAAAACCGGTAGCGGACAACTCCCGCCAAAGCCGCTTCTATCGGCTATCAAGGTCCAAAATGCCCGAATCCTGCGCTCACTGCCACATCGATGTAGCTCCTGCTGCTGATCAAGTCTTCGTGCTTGTCGATGGCAAAAAGACCGAGATCGTTCACCTCAAATGTGCCAGGTTCTTCAGCAGGCCTGGCCATCAATTCTTCCGCGACCGAGCGCTGACTCGCCCGGTCTCTCTGTCTCCCGAAGGCCACATCGTCCACCTTGTCCAAAGACTGCAGGCCCACACCGAACCGGCGATGGCTGCTTCCAAATAGTCTTATCCAAGATCAACAAAAAAGCAGTCAACAAGGACTGCTAATCATGGTGTCACTAACACCAACTCCTTCTTACACGAGCTGAAACATGCTCGTCTTTTTTTATGCGGCTTCTTTTAAGGGTGTGGTCACTTTATAATCCATTCTTGGTTTTGTATAAGCCGGCGCAAGATTAGTTAAATCAATCGGCTCACCAGTTTTTTTGGTTCGAAGAACTGTATTAAGAGCTATAAGCTGACTATCAAGTTCGTCCCTGGCAACGAAATTTTTAATAGCTTCGTCACTAAATCTATCAGCAAGTTTCTTATTTCCGGTCTTCTCCCGTTGACGCCCTATTTTGGTTACCATTTTTTCCAAAGTAGCAACAGTCAACTTATCAAAACCACTAATCAAATCGCGAGCTTTTTGATTAACAAGTTCGGAACTAACACGACCAATAGCTTCTTCTCGCAAACTCATGTCCTTAAATTCGTCTGTTTTCATGAAATTATCCGTCCCAAGCTCATCCATTTTAGCCGAGATATTTTTTGATAACTCAGTTAAAGCTTTTCGCAGACCCTCTAAATCAAATCCCTGATATTCGGCCATTAATTCTTTTATTACCTGTTCTTTTGCTTGACGTTTTTCCTTTTCATCAATTAGGCCAACTTCTCCGGCAGGAGTAGGTTCAACTGATGTAGGTGCTTCAACTGGCGATGCGGTGTCTGATTTCTCACCAGTGGGCTGGGCTACAGTTTCAATAGTGGGCGACACCTCAACTGGGGGAACGCTTGGTACTTCTTCAACCAGTGGTGTAACTACAATATTTTCTTTTTCCTCTAAAAGGTCACGAGCAGCAAAAAGTTCGGCTTGAAAATAAAATACTTTTTCACCCGTCTGTTCTCCTAAATGTTCTTCCAAATCAGAAATCTTTTTATTCAATTCTTCAACTGACAAATCTTTTATCGTTTCCTTTTTCTCAGAAATTGTGGTTTGAAACCGTTTGTCTATCTCTGCTAATATTGCCAAAAATTCAGAACCACCAGATTCTCTTAAGGTATCAGCACCGACTAACAAATCAACAAGAGAACGATCTTCGACTTTTTCTGGAGCTTTTTCGCTAGCTTTTAGGACTTCTGCGGATGGTGTAAGAGGCACTTCTGCTGAAACCGGTTTAGTTTCTGGTTCTTTTTTAATTTCTGGACGATCAAGTGACGCCGGCGCAACAATAAATTTAGCTTCTAACCTTAACAAACCTAATTGCTTTTCCAAAGGTTGGCGTTCGCTTTCTTCTTTGGTATTAGCCAGACGAGCCTCAAGTGTTGGAATTAAATACTCGGACAAAATTCTTTTACGAGCTTTTGTACGATCAGATGGCGGAATGCGTTTTACCCACTCCAAATATAACTGCAGCTGTGATTCTTTCAACGGTATAAAAACATCTGTACCAATTTTATCCAAGAGTCGTAATTCTGGCCTACCGGTCCTATCATATCGCACCGGCATCAAAACATCACCAAAACTATTTATTCCTTGTTTCTCTAAAGCCCTACTTCCAAGTCCTATCTGATTTAAAAAATTAAATATATTTTCTTGAGCTGCTTCGGTAGATTCAAAAAAATCATCTAAGTGATCACCAGCCTCAAAAGCAGTTTGTCCGTCTTTATTACGGGCATGAGCAAGTTCACACCAACCGCGAATAAATTCACCTTTATTTACGGCTAAACCAGCTGTGTATCCTAAATATTCTTCCGCCGCCCTTTCCTCCTCTAATGAAGTCCAATAAACTTCATTACCAACTAATGCAATATCAACCAAGGCTTCTGGAGAAAATTTAGATGATTCTTCTTCAACAGAGGCAGTTGGAGCTGTTTCGGCTAATGTAGCTTCGGCGACCGGTGACACTTCGACAGGTCTTTCAATCACTATCTTTTGACTCTTTCTTACTGTTGCTTTAATAAGTTCAGAAACTTTTTCTTTCAGACCTCCACTATGAGTAATAAAATCGATATTTGATCCATTTCTTACTAAACTAATTCTTTCTTTTAACTCTTCAGGGGTAAAAAATTCTGTCCTTCCTTGAATTCCACCACTAGCTTCGATAACTTTTAGTAATTCGTCAAAATTTTTGGCTGCAGCTATATCTTTTTTTAATTTTTCAGCGCCTTCTTTTTCCTTCAAAAGTTCTTGAGCCGCGGTTAATTCACCACGAAGATAGAATAACTGCAATTCATCTTTTTGTCCTTCAGTTATCTTATCCCACTGACCTTCTAGCCAAGAAATCTTTTTATTCAGTTCTTCAATCGACAAATCTTTGAACGATTCTTTTCTTTTTGTCGCTAGTTCGTCATGCATTTTTCCTAATTTATCCTGAACAGCTGTTTTTTCTGGACTAGAACCAAGTTTTTCCATCTCTTGCAGTTTCTTTAATAATTCACTAACTAAAGCAGCGCCGGTTTTTTCTGGATCAGACTTAATTTCTGGTTGAGTACTCGATTGTGATTCGGTACTTTGTCTACCTTTTTTATCCACCCAAGCTCCCCACTGGCCAAAAATACGCTCTTCTTGTGGTGTTTCAACCTCGGTTACTTTTGGCTCAGCTGGTGTTTCAGCCACAGCCGCCTGAACAACAGGAAGTTCTTGTTTCGGTTTAACCTGTTCAACAACACCGTTTGAAGATAAACGCTCGGCCATTAAACCAGTGTTAGCCACGGTTCTACGACCCTGAAAAGAAGCTTCTGGGTTTGTTCCAGATAAGTCACTGCGCCTGGCAGGCTCTGCCCCAGCCAACGATCTTACTGCCCCACCACCACCAACAGCTGAAGCGAATTCAATGTAGGAATTTTTAATTTTTTTTCGATCTTTTGGTCTAGAAGCAATCATGGCTTCAGCAAATTTAGCAAAAGTATCCAATTCTTTACCCGTGCTATCGACAATAAGCATTGGTGGGCGTAATCCGCCAGGAATACTCTTCCAATTTCCAATAACCCCCTCAAAAAATCTTTTATAGTCATTAAAATTTTCAGTAATCAACTGCTCGGATGTTTTTTTGGTCGTTGCTGCGTATTCAGATGCTGGTAAACCAAAAGCCTTTAAAAAATCTAACATTGGTTGGATATCAATTTTTTCCACAACTTCGGCTTTAGCTTCAGTCGCCGGTGATTCAACTACTGCCGCTTCTACCGGTTTTAAAACCGGTGCTTTATCTGCAATCACTGCTTCTTGATTTGACTCTGGTATAATAACCTCTTTTCTTGTTCTGGTTGGATCAAATTTTTCGGACAAAATTTTGCCCAATTCGACTTTTGCTTGAAATTCAAGATTTTGAGCCCGTTCAAGCCAGCTGGAACAACTGGCTTTTAATTTATCGGCTATGTCAGTATCAGGTGTTCCGCCTGAACGAGCAGCTGCTCCGGCCAATATTTCTGGACCACTTTTAATTTTTTCGCTAGCTCTCTTAACAGAAAAAGAAATTAGGTCTTGCAATTCCTTAATCGCTTTCTCTGCAGCCTGAATACGTATTTCAACAGTAGCTTCGGGGCTATTAGCAATCTCTTCAAAACGTTGATAAATTCGATCCGGAGCGTTAAACGAAACGCTTTCTTTTGGTTTTTCGGGTACCGGAACCACTTTTTTTTCACTCTCGGGATTAGGTGTGGTCATATTTATCTAATTACTTTTTCATAAAGCTTAATTATTCCCTGGCGTATTCGTGCAATAAAACGTTCATCGTTTTCTTTAAGAGTTTTTTTGAGCTGATCATCGTACTCGGCCTTAATAACATCCATAGCCGAATCAAATTCGGCAGTAATTTTTATTGCTGCGGCCACACGATCTTCAGGTTGTTGATTAGATGCCTCCATATGGAATGATTATTTTTTTGTTTGCTTTTTAATTTTTGATAAAGCCAAACGAGCCGGTAAAACCGAATCAGGATTAAGAGACAAACTATCAATACCGGCTTTAACTAACATAGCGGCAAACGCTGGATAATCGGATGGCGCTTGACCGCAAATTCCGATTTTAATTTTATGTTTTTTGGCCACAGACACCACATGTTGCACTAATTGTACCACAGCTTCATTACGTTCATCAGCCACAGCGTGCAAACGTGGCGAATCACGATCAAGCCCTAAAGCCAGTTGGGTCAAGTCATTTGAACCAATACTAAAGCCATCAAAAATTGCCGCAAACTTTTCGGCTAACAAAACATTGGAAGGAATTTCCACCATAACATAAACCTGAAGTTTGTTTTTACCTTGAACCAAACCGGCTTTGGCCATAACTGCTAATACCTTTTTCCCTTCTTCAACTGTGCGACAAAAAGGCACCATGGGAATAACGTTGGTTAAACCCATATCGTCACGTACACGAAGCATGGCCGCACACTCCAACAGAAAAGCCGGTTCAAAATCAGGATCATAATAACGTGAAGCCCCACGCCAACCAATCATGGGGTTTTCTTCCTTAGGCTCATAATCCTTACCACCTAATAACGTGGCATACTCGTTAGTTTTAAAATCAGAAAAACGCACAATGACTTTTTTAGGATAAAAAGCCGCACCGATGCGAGCAATACCGCTGGCTAATTTTTCCACATAAAAATCAGTTGGTTTATTATAACCGACGGTCATTTTTTTAATTTTGTTTACCAGACTACGGTCTTTAAGTTTAGAAAAATTTACCAGAGCCATTGGGTGAACACCAATAGCATTAGCAATAATAAATTCCTCGCGAGCCAAACCCACACCGTCATTAGGAATACGGCAAAGATCAAAAGCAGTATCGGGTTGTCCTACATTCATCATAATATCAACCGGTGGTTTGGGCACTTTGGCGATGTTAGTTTTTTTAATTTTAAAAGGAATGGCCCCAGCATAAATAAAGCCAATATCACCTTCGGCACAACTAACAGTTATCACTTCGTTATCTTTAATAACTTTTGTGGCCTCACCTGTACCAACCACGCATGGCACGCCAAGTTCGCGACTAACGATGGCCGCGTGCGAAGTACGACCACCACCATCAGTTACAATAGCCGCGGCTTTTTTCATAATTGGCTCCCAAGCTGGATCAGTCATCTTGGTAACTAAAACATCACCATCTTTAAAAGTTCCAAGTTGTTTTGGATTTTTAATAAGCCGAGCTTGGCCAACTCCGATTTTTGAACCAACAGAAATACCCTTAGTCAAAACTTTACCACGATGATCTAAACGATATTCCTCAATTATATTTGTATCCTTACCGGCCTCAACAGTTTCTGGACGAGCTTGAACAATGTAAAGTTTGCCACTAACCCCGTCCTTAGCCCATTCAATATCCATCGGCTTACCAAACATTTTTTCAATTTCCACAGCCCATTTTGCCAACTGTAAAACTTCTTTATCAATTATAGAAAAAGTGATTCGTTCTGTTGGTTTTGTTGGCACAACCACGCTGCCTTTTTCTTCATTGGCCACGTATTTTAAAAGTTTGCTTCCCAATTTTTTTTCAATTATCGGCTTGTGGGTTTTTAAAGTATCTTTGAAAACCACAAAATGATCGGGCACGACTTTACCTTGTACAATCGCTTCGCCATAACCAAAAGAAGCATCGACTTGTACTACTCGTTGAAAACCAGTTTCAGTATCAATGGTAAAAATAACGCCTGATGAACCTTGATTAGAACGAACCATCATCTGCACACCAACCGACATGGAGACTTTTCGGTGTTGAAATTTTTTATTAACTCGATATGAAATTGCCCGATCGGTAAAAAGTGAAGCAAAGCATTTTTTAACCGCCAGAACAACATTATCAACCCCACCAACATTTAAAAAAGAATCGTGTTGACCGGCAAAAGAAGCCCCGGGCAAATCCTCGGCTGTGGCACTTGAACGCACAGCAACTTTTATTCCCTTACCTAATTTAACATAAGCCTCGGAAATTTCTTTGGCCAATTCTTCAGGAATAGTCGCAGACATAATAAGGTCACGAATTTTCTTCCCTTCTGCGGCTAATTGTCTTGTATCGCTAACATCAATAGCTTCAACGGTTTTCCAAACTTCATCTTTGATACCGGTCTTTTCTAAAAACAACTGAAAGGCCGCGGCTGTAACTGCAAAACCTGATGGAACAGGAATATTCTTACGACTTAAAATTCTAGTCATTTCCCCAAGCGAAGCGTTTTTGCCACCAACTCGCCCGACATCAGTCAAACGAATTTGTTTAAACCAAAGAATGTTTTTTGACATATTTTTACAATTTTCTAATTTACAAATTTTCTAATTTTCGAATTATGGAAAATACCCACCTTCACAATTTGTAAATTTGAAAATTAAATAATTGGAAAATTTTAAATCTCTTTAACTTCAACAAAGTTAACCCGCTTACCTACTGGCTGACCGGCCAAGACAATAATTTGACTACCTTTTTTAACCAAACGGTCTTTTTTAATACGACTGGTTGATTGGGCTATTAACTGATCGATATTACTAGCCTTGGGAACAGCTACTGGAAAAACTGCCCAGGAAAGACAAAGTTGATGACGAACAAACTCTGAAGCTGTAGCGGCAATGATTGGTAATTCGGGACGAAAACGACTAACTAAACGAGCTGTGCTTCCAGTCAACGTTGCCACCAAAATCGCTTTGGATTTTAAGGTCCGCGACAACAAATTAGCCGCTCCGCCAATAGCGTCTTCAACCACTTTTACAAACTTTGAAGTTTCATCAATAGTCACATCGTCAAAAGGCGAGGCTTCGGTTTCCATAACAATTTTAGCCATCATAGCTACTGTTTCAACCGGATATTTACCATTAGCTGTTTCACCCGATAACATCACAGCGTCAGTATGATCAATAACAGCGTTGGCCACGTCGGAAACCTCAGCACGAGTTGGACGAGGATTACGAATCATGGAATCAAGCATTTGAGTGGCGACAATTACTGGCTTGCCGGCCTCACGACATTTTTCAATAATTTCTTTTTGAACCAAAGGTACTTGTTCGGCGGGAATTTCTACTCCCAAATCACCGCGAGCGACCATGATTCCGTCAACAACTTGTAAAATTTTATCAAAATTACGAACTGCTTCGTGCTTTTCTATTTTGGCAATAATCATTGGTATTGGTTGACCAGGACGAACTGCCTTTTGCAAAATACGACGCAGGGTACGAATATCAGCCGGATCAACCACAAACGATAAAGCGACATAGTGAGTTCCGTTTTGAGCACAAAAAATCGCATCTTTTTTATCCTTATCAGTAAGCGAACTTATCTTAAGTGTTGAATCAGGAAAATTTAAACCTTTATGAGAAAACAATGTTCCGCCAACATGAACTTTAATTTTTAATTTACCCTTACCACCACCGACACAGGTTCCGTCCATCAAACCGTCTTCCAATAAAATACGGTCACCATGCTTAACGTCGTGATGAAGATTTTCGTAAGTCACGGGAATTTCCACAATTTCTCCTTTAGTTAATTTTATACCTTCGGTTGGTACTTCACCTACTCTAATTTTTGGGCCTTGTAAATCACCAATAATGGCTATGGGCTCGTGCGAAGCTTTTGCGGCCGCCCTGATACGGATCATTAATTTTTTATGATCAGCATGAGTGCCGTGCGAAAAATTTAATCTGGCTACGTTCATACCAGAAGAAATCATACGCTTTAAAAAAGCGGGAGATGATGAAGCTGGACCAATAGTGCAAACAATTTTTGTACGTTTATTCATTTTCATATTTTTTTATTCAGTCTCTTTATATTCATCCAAGGTAACCGAAATTTCCATTTCTTCTTCGCCTCGTAAAACTGTCATAACAAGAGTGTCACCAGGCATATGCTCGCGAACAATTTGTGATAAAGTTTTTTCTTCGGTTAAATTTTGTTCGTCGATTTTGATGATTATATCGTCTTTCTGTAAACCGGCTTTGGCCGCCGGACCATCAGACACCACAGCTTCACTACTATCATCAGAGGTTATCAAAGCTCCTTCGGTAACTGATAACCCTTTTTCTTTAGCATAGTCTGCGGTAATTATTACAAAACGCACACCAAGCCACGGTCGAACAATACGACCTTCTTTTTGCACACTTTCAATGGCCTGTTGAATTTCATTAACTGGAATTGCAAATCCTAAACCTTGCCCACCAGAACTAACAGCTGTATTCATACCAATAACCTCACCCATAAGATTAATAAGTGGGCCACCAGAATTACCAGGATTAATAGCTGCATCAGTTTGAATAGCCCCTTCAATCACTTCGCCACCGCTAGTATAATCATAGGCTGAAATACGACGATTGACCCCGGAAACCACGCCTTTGGTAACCGTATTTTGGTATTGCGATAAAGCGTTACCAATAGCAATAACAGTTTGACCAACCTGAATATTTTTTGAATCACCAAAGGTAACGGTAGGAAAATTAGTTCCTTCGATTTTCATGATTGCGATATCAAAAAATGGATCTACATCAACAACCTTAGCATCATATTCTTTGTCATCATTGGTAATTACGGTAAAAACAGCGCCATCAGTATCGGCCACGTGACGATTAGTAACAACATAACCATCGCTGGTCACAAAAAATCCAGTTCCGGCACCAACCTCAACCAGTTCGTCAGATTTTGAATTATCTGATGGAACTTGGCCATAAAAATATTCGTTAAACGAATTTACTTTATCGCTTTGTTTTTGTTTAACGATAATGCTGACCACTGCAGGCGTGACACTATCAACAACATTAATGGTGGAAGATTCTTCCTCAATCATTCGAACGATATTTTTGTCAGTTTCACTACCTAATCCCAAACCAGAAGTCGATGAAAAATATTGACTGGCAAAAAAACCACCTAAAGCACCAAAAGAGGTGGAAATTAATACCGTAACAGCCAAAAGGACAATGAAGGTGGTGGATCGTGGATTTTCCATAAGCATGGTAAAGAAAATTAATAGCTGGTTAATTATACTACAAAAAAAGAGCCGCCGGAAGCGACTCATGAGCTAATTATCGTAACCATCGGTGACGATCACAAACGGTCTTGGTTGAGATCCGAAGGCATACCCTCGGAGTACGTCTCGAAATCCACGATACTCTTCGTCATAACCGAGATTGAACGAAAGACGATTCGCCCACCACCAGTATCGAAATCCTTGCGTGGTTACGAACTCTTGATAATACTCTGGTTTGAACTCGGCCAGACGACAATTGAAACTACGCGCAGTCGTCGTCAGACATACGCGTGTTGGTCTGATATCGATGTTGGATACCAGCACCCATGGTGGAGTGATGTACATACCCCCACCAGTCTGAAGCCGAATCTCACCAGTCACGAAATTTCTGGTAATTCCTACTTCATAGGCCTCGGTATAATTGAACAGGCCTAAGTAGAAAATACCGAGGGTTCCGAAGACGAACAGAAACAGCAGAACAACCTTTTTTATCGGCATAGCCACACCTCTACTGATGCGGGGTGACCGCCGGGGTCGACGATGTCGGATCGACCGACATAACAGTTGGGTTCGTAACCTCTGGAGTTGGTGAAAGGTTGTTTACTGGATTGGTCGAAACACCGGTTGACGTCGGTGCGGTTCCTTGATGGATCTTCAGAAACGGATACGAGTTACCGGTCTCATCGAAGGCGTAGACCATGAGGATTTCGCTGAAAGGCGTCCTGGTCGTATTCACCGTATTCCCTGAGGAAGTTTGACCGGAAGAAGTGTTTCCCGGGCCAACATAATTACCACGACCATGCCACGAAAGAAACTGTTGAAGCCCGATCGGATCGAACTCGACCAGTTTGCAATTCAGAACCCGCTGATTGGCACTGATACAGACCTGCATGGGACGCAGGTCGATGGTGTGTATGGAAACCAGAAACGGTGGAGTAACAAAATAACCAGTACGCTCGAGATAAGTGATCTCGCCAGTCCTCTTGTCGTACTTGTAGCCGAGCTCGTAGTTGTCGACGAAGTTCACACAAGTGGTGCGGAAGATCACGAGCAAGAACCCGAGGACGATCGCAACGACCAGGAAAATTCCAAGCATTCCCTTGAACAGTCTAGAAACAAGATCGAAAACGAAGCTAAAGAACTCGTCCATGATTCCTCCAAAAGCAATCCGCGTTATTACGGAATAGTCCCAAAGACTGAGGTCTTGAGACCAAATAAATTAGCATTAAATATAAAATAAGTCAATATCAAAAAGAGCCGCTGAAAGCGAGCTCTTTTCAAAAATTTATAGCCTTAATGCCTTAATGCCCAAATTTAACCCCTTCATCTAACTAAAAACCTACATCATCTTCTTTCTAATAAATGCCGGGATTTCTAATTCTTCTTCTTCTGTTGGTGGCGGAGCAACCGGAGCTGGACGTGGAGTTGGTCTTGGTTGTGGTTGAGGATTAATAGGAATATTTCGTGGTGGTGCTGGTTCATCTATAAACCTTGGTTTAACCGGCTGTTGAATTGGGGCAATTGGTTTAATCTGACGTTTTTCTTCTTCCTCGCGACGTGACGAAAAGAACGAGCTTGGCGTCCAAGTGCCTTGAGATTGCACTTCTACCCCGCCACCCGGACGGCGACGTTCACGTTGATCAAAACCAGTGGCCACAACAGTGATACGAACCTCTTCTTTCATGTCTTCATCAATGTTGGCGCCAAAAATAACTTTAGCATCCTCATCAGCTGAACTGGTAATAACTTTGGCAGCTTCGGCTACCTCTAACATACTAAGTTCTTTACCGCCGGTAATGGTAAACAAAACACCGCGAGCACCATCAATCGAAAGTTCAAGCAACGGACTGGCAATAGCCTGCTTAGCAGCTTCCACAGCACGGTTTTCGCCAGTGGCCCGACCGATACCCATGAGAGCTGAACCTGCGTCTTCCATAATCGCTCTAACATCGGCAAAGTCAACGTTAATTAAACCAGGTACAGTAATAAGTTCGGAAATACCTTGAACGCCTTGACGCAAAACATCATCAACAATATTAAAGGCGTCGATGAGTGAAGTTTTTTTATCAATAATTTGTAAAACTCGATCGTTAGGAATTGTAATAACAGTATCAACAAATTGAATGAGTTGATTGTAAGCTTCGTCAGCAATACGACGACGCTGAGCACCTTCGAAACCAAACGGTTTAGTAACCACAGCAATGGTTAAAGCGCCGATGTCTTTAGCAAGTTTGGCAACTTCAGGAATTGCTCCACTACCAGTACCACCGCCAAGTCCGCAAGTTAAGAAAACCATATCCGCGCCATTCAAAGCATTGCGAATATCGTTTTGACTTTCCTCGGCTGACCGACGACCAAGATCAGGATTCATGCCAGCACCCAAACCACGAGTAACAGTTTTACCAATAGCAATTTTAGTTGGTGCTAAGTTAGAGTGAAGAGCTTGAACATCAGTGTTGATAGAAATAAAATCAACACCTTTAATTTTGTCGTTAATCATTCGATTAACCGCGGAGCCACCACCGCCACCAATGCCGCAAACTTTTATTTTGGCAAAGGTTTGAATTTCCGGTTTTACTTCAGCCATATATTTTGTATTCAGACGAATTATTGTTGAACACTTTAAGTCGTCAATTACCTCCATGCAGAAATACTTTATGGCTCAAAGGGCCGATTGTAAAGTCAAAACTGTGGACAAAAAAAACCGCTATGGTTAAGCGGCAAGTTCCAACTACGCAAAGCGTGTTGGAAGTTCGACCAGATGGCTCTCGCGAATAAGCATGAGTTCGCGATCAGTCTTGAACTTTGTTTTCTGAATAGGCAGCTCAACTACCTGCCACTCACCCGTTTCCGGATCAATGGAGATAGTGACGAAGCCAAGTTTCTGTGAGATTCCGAGCACTGGAATGAGATCCCACGGTGTCTGCCAGCCGGGGTGCATGATCATAGCACCAATTTCACCGGTCCAAAGGCGAGCGGCCTTCATACCAATACTGCCGCCAGTCACTTCTTGTCCACGGAAAATCCGGTTACTCCGACGCACCAACCACTGAACTGCCGACGAGTGCATCTCTGCTTCGTCGTGGAGCATGACCCGGTGTTCAGAAAGCGGTTTGAAATCGATCTCGGAAAGTCGTTCGATCGTATCATAGTCGCTGATTCGATGAACCTTTCCTGAATCTGGCCTGAAGCCAAAAACCTCGTTGGTATTTGTATCGCCGATGTAGGCGGCGATTACCTCACCATTGCAGACCAGAGCAATCATGGAGCCGACACCGTGTGACTGACGCCTGGTGAAGGCCTTGGTACCGTCGAGTGGATCGACTGCGAACCAGATGTCCAAGTTGGGATGTGTACAAGGAACACTCAGTCCATCCTCTTCGGCCACGATGCCGTACTCAGGAAAGCATTCGAGAAGCGATTTGACATACGCCCTCTGAGCCGCAGTATCGGCAGTGGTGAAAACCTCGTCCAATTTTCCGTCGTAGCCCATCTTGGTGTTTGCCTCAAAGGCCACCCGGCGAGCATAGATTCGGCCAATGGCCCGTCTAACCAGTTCCCTCATGATGATAGAAATAGCATGACCGTTCAACTCACCGTATTCTTGTTCTGACATGACTCATCTCCTGTGGTGATGGGGTGGCTAAAAAAATATCAGACTTGACTTGTTTTGTCAACGATAAACAAAAAAGACGGGAATTTTTCCCGTCTAAACAGCAAATGTTTTTTAAGGTTTAAGTGATTTAAACCACCCACCAACCATTCCGGCCACATTTTTCACCCCTTTCATTTTATTGAAAATCTGACCAAATTTACCATCATGAACCTGAGACATAGTATTATGTCCCCAAAGTACCAAACCAATGGCTGTAGACATACTTGGATCATTTACTCGTTCTACCACCGAAGTAATCCCGATTGGTGTACCCAATGAGGCTGGCAAACGTAAAGTTTTTTTGGCTGCCTCAACCATACCATGCATTTTTGCCCCACCACCAGTTAAAATAACTCCAGCCGGTAACATTCCGGAACGACCAACCTTACGAAGTTCTTCGTCGACTTTTTCAAAAATTTCTGAAACCCGAGCTTCAGCAATATCGGCAATAAAACGTCGACCGACAATTTCTTCTTCTGGAGCACCGAGATCAGCTAAATTTATTTCTTCTTTTTTGTTTATATCATCAGGCGATGCACTGGCATAACGTAATTTAGCTTTTTCGGCTACTTCGATTGATGTACGAAGACCGATAGCAATATCAGAAGTAATATGTGCGGCACCGATTGGCAAAACAGCGGCGTGTAAAACATCGCCCTCTTCAAAAACAATTACACCAGTGGTTGAGGCACCGATATTTATAACGCAAGCACCGAGATCTTTTTGTTTGGCAGTAATAACCGCGTCAGTAGTTGCCAAAATAGATAAAACAACATCATCAATATCAATCCCGGTTCGATGAACAGCTTTGGTAATATTTTTAATTTGTGTGGTTTGTCCCTGAACAATAAGCGCGTCGACTTCAAGTCTTATACCAGTCATGCCAACCGGATCTTTAATACCCCGTTGACCATCAACGGTAAAACTACGTGGTAGGACATGCAAAATTTCACTGTTAGCTGGCATAGCTACAGTACGAGCCGCCTCAATAGCACGATCGACATCATCATCACGAATTTCGCTGTCACCACGAGCCACCCCAACTACCCCACGACTTTCTTGGCAAGTGATGTGAGTTCCATTAATACCCATCCAAGCTCGACTCATTGGCAAACCAGTTAAACGTTCGGCTTGTTCTAAAGCTCGAGAAATAGAAGAAACAGCATCTTCAATGCTGGTAACATTTCCTTTGTTTACCCCTTCGGAAGGAACCTCCACCGCACCGATTATATGGACAGACTCTTTACCCTCTTCAACGGGTAAAGGTTGACCAACTGCAACCCGAACGGCGTGCGAACCAATATCCAATCCGACTATAATATCTTCATTCATATCGTGTTAATCAGGTATTAACTGCTTTTAACAGTATAACGATTTTTCAGATCCCCAACAAGTTAGTGAGGTGTGGGAAAAAAATTATAATACCAATAACTGTCGAAAAAATCGAGGCAATCAAAACCGCTGCGGCCATAATGTCTTTAATTTCCCCAACAATTGGATTAAGTCGTGGCTTAAAAGCATCAACAATTCTTTCAAAAATACTGTTTATCATTTCCAAAACTAAAACCGAAGCCACTAATAAAAAAACAATTATTCGTTCAAACGAGGTTAGAGGAAAAAAAATGGTAAAAAATACCACCAAAAAACCGGCCAAAAGTTGTAAACGAAAACTTTGTTCGGTTTTGGCCAAAGTTTTCATACCCCTTAAAGCGTGTGAAAAACTTTTTACTAAGGATTTTAATTTAACCATATTCGGGAATTGACCAATCAATTTTCAATTTTTTTAAAATTTTCTTTTGTAAAGGAAACATTTTATCGGCGTCTTTCTTTTTTATATGATCAAAAGCAAAAAGATGAAGCAGCCCGTGAACTAAAAGAATCACCACTTCTTCTTCCACTGAATGTTTATACATTTTCGCTTGTTTTTTTGCCTGAGATAAACAGATTACAACTTCACCGACCATTTCTTTATCATCAAAAGGAAAAGATAAAACATCAGTAACCTTATCAACACTGCGATATTTTTGATTTAATTGTCGTATAATTACCGGCGAAACAAAGGCTAACGAAAATTCGACACTCTTTTTTAATTTTAAATCAGAATTGACTTGTTTTAAAATTTTTTTTAACGTCTTTTCCGACAAAAAAGAATTTTCGCACTCAACTGTTAACATAACTATTGAACTAATTCCAAACTATTAATCATCATTTCAAAAGTCGCCAAATAATCAACACTAGCTTTTACTGTATTTTGATAGCTCATAACGATTACTCGATTTTCGGCTTCAATATAAACAGTCATTTGATCTTCGGTAACAAGCGCAGAATAACCTCTTTTAGTTTTACTTTCAGTTACATTAATTTCAGAGCTAGGATTTGTTCCACTGAACCATTCAGACAATAACACTCCGGCTTCTTTACTTTCAAGACTGATAATAACTGTTTCGCCACTAGGCACGACAAAAGTTACATTTTCGTCCGTTCCTTCACGAATCACCCAAGCTTTGGGGTATAAAACTTTATAAATTGTCGCTTTTTCAAAAGACGAAACAATGTCAGAATCATTTAAACGAGCTGGGTCAGGAGAATTAGGATCGTAACCATGAAAAACTTCATTACCATCAAGAAAACCATCGCTATCAGTGTCGGGTTTTTTTGAACTGGTTTTATAAAGAATTTCCTCAGCATCTGTTAAGCCATCACTATCAGTATCACGGCCGGGTTGTGAATTGTTTGGAAACGGCGAAATTGGTGTTGTTGCTTGATTGGTTATTTGGTTTGAACCAGTATTGGCCGGGGTATTAACCTGATTAGTTGGTTTATTGGTATTGGTTGGAATATTTGTGTTACTTACAGTTGTAGTTTTGACAGGTTGAAACACAAAATAAAGATAGGCTCCGGCTCCACCCAAAACCACCAGCAAAACCAATCCGGCAATCAAAATTGCTAGGTTCATTTTCGACATTCCTTTCTTTTTTACTAAACCACCTTTAGTCAATACAGGAATTGGTGGCAGAACTGGCTTTGGTGGCGGAACTGGGGTAGCAGGAATTATTGGAGTCACCGGCTTCATAACTGGTGGACTTACTTTTGCTGCCAAACCACGAAATTTTTCCGGCATCGAAAAAACCTGAGGCTCATTCCCTGCCGCTTTGACCTCTGGTGGGATTTCAATCTTTTTTTGTCCGGAATCTTGAAACATATCTTTTTAAAATTTTCAATAATCAATATTCAATTATCAAGTATGGATTTTTTTTAATAAAACATCCTTAATTGATTATTGATAATTGATAATTGATTTTTTAACCTATTCGTTCCCCGGTACTTCAAACAACTTTCCGGCTCCATTTGGGTTGTAACCACTTTTAACTTCGGCACCATCAAGATAACCATCGCCATCAGTGTCAGGATTGAGTGGATCAGTTTTTCGAACCTCGACTTCTTCAAGATCAAACAAACCATCGGCGTCAGTATCAGTATTGGTTGGGCTGGTACCAAGCTCAGCTTCACGAGTATCAGACAAACCGTCTTTGTCAGTATCAACTTCAACAACTATTTCAGGAACAACTTCAGTTTTAACTTCGGCCGAAGTTTGTTCTTTAGTGTTATTTGTTGCAGTAGTTTTTTCTTCAACTGGTTCTTTTGCCTGGTTACTTGCGGTGTCAATAAGATTTCCAGTTACCGGTTCACTACTTCCAATAATTCTTGTAGACAGCCAAGCCCCAAGAGCAATTACCACCACGGCTCCTAAAACAATTATAACCGGCTTAAAATTAAAACTGTGACCAACAACTGGTGTTGGGCGCATTACCGGGGTAGCAATAGGCGGTACAGACGGCATAGCTGTTGGTTGTTGCGGTGGACGAAATGGCGGCGGAACATTTTCCGTTTTATCGGTTTCAGCAAAAATATCAGGTGGTTGTTTTATGTCTTCGAACATATTTTTTAAAATTTTCAATAATCAAAATTCAATTATCAAGTATGGAGTTTTTTTATTTTCTTAAAAATCGAACATCCTTAATTGATTATTGATAATTGATAATTGAATATTAATTTATTAATTTCCCTGACCCCAACGGATTATATCCGTCTTCCAATTCTTGTTTATCATTATAACCATCATCATCAGTATCAGCCTTCCCCGGATTAGTTTTGTATAAATTATATTCATCAGTATCAGATAATCCATCGCTGTCAGAATCAAGACTGGTATCGCTTGATCCAAGTTTTATTTCAAGGTCGGCACTAAGACTGTCGTGATCACGATCACCAGAACCAACTGTGTCAAGACAAACTATTTGATCATCGTTTTCAGCTAAAGTCATGCAAACATCCGGATCTTCGCTGGTAATTGCTGCCGATAAATTATTCTGCCGATCACAAACTGATTGATCGATTCCAGTACCCGAACAGCCTTTATTTTTTGCGATTTCTTCAGACATTGTGTTAACGCAACGTTCTCTAGTTATGTCACCAGAAATTTTTTCACACCAAGAAATATCTGAATCACGAAATGCCAAAGCTTGGTAAACAGAATTGGCACATTCTTGTTTTACACTTTTTTCTTCAATCAAATCACAAGTGTCCGAATTATAATTTTCTCTAGCAACTTTCCAAACACAAGAAATCTTTGCCTCCTCTTCCAGACTCAAACAAAGCTCGGCGGCAACGTTTTCTTGAGCTACTGCCTCGATTATACTAGCCCGACAAGCTTCAGGATTTTTTTCCGTATCACAATTAGCCAGAGTTTGGTTTAATTGTTGTTCAACCAAAACTGCAGCCTGATTTTGAGCTGATTGATTTTTACTTTTAGTTATCCAAACCACAGCAAAAATAATAGCCGCAATCAAAATCACGCTTCCGCCGATTATGACGATTAATTTCCACGGCACTGGTGGTTTATTAGAAGTCTCGTAGTATGAAGGGGTATCCATAATATATTTTACGGGGCAAAAAACATGTCAATAATTGACGAGGAAGCACAAGTTGAACCACAGGTATTGGCTGTACAATTTCCGGCAGTGGTTCCCCAGAGAGAACTTGTTACTCCGCAGTATAAACTAGAAGAAGTCGAACCTACTACACATAATCTATCTGTAAAATTATATGTCGTAAAAAGAGATTTACGACGTGTTCCACCATCGCAAATTCCTAAGTCACTAGCAGCTTTGGCCGAATAACCAAAACTACAAATACAAGTACGAACGCTGGTACAACCAGTAGCAAGTTCTATGTCGCGTTCAGCAGGATTTTCCGCTTCTTTTACGCAGTAAATACTTTCAAAAGATGGTGAAGCAGTCGCATCGCAAGATTCATGGACATCTAAAGTTCCGTTACCACAATTAACGGCCAAATAAGGGTCTAAAGTGCTTCCAGTACATTCACTATCACAAGTAGTAAGAGCACAGAGTCCGCCACTAGAATCATCACCGCACGCTCCGGAACTCGCTGTTCTTGCGGTGCTTATACAAAAAGATCCGGCGTAAGAAAAACTACCATAACTACCACCTGTACAAACTCCGATAGCACCACCCATTGCTCTATAATAACCACTGTCACAAGTACAATCTGCTAAAGTAGTTGTTCCACAACTATAAACATCTCTTAAGGCAGGATCAGCTTCACCTATGTGATAACAATAAACCATCGGATCTGCGCCATCACAGTATTCACCACTATCCACTATACCATCACCGCATCCGGAATCGCACAGGTCGCCTATATCATCACCATCGGTATCGGTTTGATCGGTACTAGAACCATCAAGAGGGCAATTATCACAGGCATCACCTAAATCATCCTCATCGGAATTGATCTGATCAGAATTTGAATCATGCCAACAATTATCACAAACATTTCCCACACCATCTAAATCAGTATCTTGTTGGGTTGAACTAGAACCATCGGTAGGACAATTATCACAAACGTCACCAACTCCATCGCTGTCAGAATCTTCTTGATCTGGATCATAATCAGACGGACAAATATCATCAGTATCAAGAACATCGTCACGATCACCGTCAACAGCTTCGGCAGCAGCCTCGGCCTCAGCAGCTGCAGCTGCAGCTTCAGCGGCGACCACTGCCTCCTCGCAAACATCACCAATTTCATTACTATCAACATCGGTCTGGTCAGCATTAGCGATAGTCGGACAATTATCATTAAAATCGTAGACACCATCACTGTCTGAATCAACTGTTGAACTGGTACTAGTGCCAGTACTAGCCGAACCAGCCGGACAATATGACAATTTTATATCACTAATATTCACTGTTCCTTCACCCTTAAAAGTAATACGGAAAGGGATATTCCATTCATCACTTTCATTACACTGAAACCCTTCAGGAAAAGGAATGGCCATATCATCACCATCAAAAACATTGCCTGTTGTCAGAGTGGTAGTACCGGCAAAATCAGTAGTAAAAGTCATCTGTAATCCAATAATACTGTCAATAATTTGTTGATACATAGCATCGAGTTCAGCAGAAGTACTAGCACTATAAGCATACTGAATATCATCAGTGGTAGAACAATCGGTAACAAGATCATAATCAGTATCAGAAGGACTACTTTCAAGACAAGTATCGCTTGACCAGTGGGCCATGTTGCCTATTAAGGAATCTGAAGTGGTTAACGCTGCAGTATAAATTTGAATATTATCAGCAATTGCAGCATCTCTAATTCCCTGAATTTCTGTTGAATATCCATCGGCGTTGGTATAAGAACTGCTAATTGGAACATTTGGCTGACCATCACTTAAAATAATAATAATTTGCTCATCAGCATTAGCCGCATCAAGTTGTTCGGCCGCACATTTTAATCCAGCGGCTAAAGGTGTACTACCGCCAGTTCTTGTTAAATAACTTTCAACACCATAATCACCGTAAATAAGTTGGGCTTCGCTAGTTGTCAATTCGTTATCAAACCAAGACAAGCCGGTTGTGCCAGTTGAATTAGTGGTACACGCGTCCGACAATTCGATTGTTCCGTCTCCGTCGCTATCAGATCCATCTGCCAAAGTATTTGTAAAACTGACTAAACCAATTTGAAGATTACTGTATTCCGCAAACGCATCAAACAACTCACCAATTGCCGAAGTTATAGAATTAACCGCGGCCTCAATTGAACTGCCCGTTCCGCTACCCATACTGCCGGACAAATCAGTCACAAAAATAATATCCACGCTTTGTTGGGTAATACCGTCAATATTAATATCAGCGGTCAAAGAATTACCAAGAGAACAGGCTGGCAAAAATATTGAAGCGGCATTTGGACTATAAGATGTATCAAAACTATAAAGGTCAGCCGAACTTTCTTCGGTAGCGCCAACTAATTCGGTTTGAATTGATACCGAGGTTGTGGAATAAGTAAATGGGCAAGTCGCACTACAAGTTGCTCCGCAATCAGCCACCATACAAGTTCCACCACTACTATCTGTACCACAATCATAACTAGAAGAACTAACTCCACCGACACATGGCTGACCATTGAAATCATAATAAGAACCTGTTTGGAGACAAATGCCAGAAGCACAGGTTGTTTCCCTTCTTGAACCACCATTACAAACTCCCACTTGTTCCAAACAACTATAACCGGAGGCGGTGTCGCAGTCAGTATTACTTTCACATGGCGAAGTCGAAACCACTCCTCTTTCATTTGGATCAGAATCGGCTTTGTAACAATATTTCGGCAAATCGGTTCCGTCGCAAAATTCTCCGGTTTGGGCTTCGTTATCACCACAATAAGAACCGGAAACCGTTGTGTATTGGCAATTAACATTGCAATAATTGCAGGTTCCGCTGTAATCTGGAGAGCAGACTGTTCCATTTTCACTTCCGTTATCGCAAGTCTCGTGACCGGCATAAACCGCGTCGTCACCACAAACGTTTAATGTACATTCATTAGTACAATCATCGGTTTCGTCATCATTACCATCATCACATTCTTCTTCACCTTCAACTTCACCGTTACCACAAGTCTGGTCACCACCCAAACAAAGGCTCCAAGAATTCCAACCACAAGTACCAGTAACACCATCATCACAGGTACGAGAACGTGATAATTGATATTCATAATCAGAACATTCGCCATCACTACCGCACCCAGCTGTCGGACATCTTTGTCCTTCAAAAGATCCGCCAACGCAAACTTCAGAAACCGGACAAGCAGCATAAACATCACCACAAACACCGGATTCCGGACAATCAGTATCAGTGGTGCAAATAGAAAAGTTATCGGTCGCACCACACAAAGCACCACTCCATACTTCACTATTCCCATCGCAAGATTCACTGCCGTTTATTTCACCATCACCGCAAGATGGCCCGGGATAAGAACAATCAAACGAACAGGATCCACTCGGATTATCATTATATTGACCATTAGCCGCCTCGCAATCATTAATACCAGCCCAACTGGCAACAGGTAGATCAGCAGGATAATTTGAAAGCCAATTGGTAGTTGAATAACAATCGCATTCTTCCCCCCCAGCCAAATAACCATCACCGCAATACCATGCCGTACTTAATTTACAACTACTACCACAGTAACCGTATTCGCCATTATTTGCACCGTCGTCGCAATCTTCATCAACACCATCGACTACACCGTTACCACATTCAAAAGGAATACATGAACCACCAGCCGCCTTGGCTTGAGTTTCATCCATATAACCAGAGCAATCAGACAGACATGGTACATCTATTGTTCCATCAACAGCACAATCAATTGATTCTGTATCACCTAATTCGCAAGTTTCGTCCAGTCCTTGAATTCCATCACCGCATATGGCAGAAATTCCTAAATCAGAACCATCACAAAAATAACTTTCTTCAGAAAAGCCTGTTGACGGAACAGTGTCGTTGGCAAACTCAGCGTAAATTGTGGCGTTGTCAGTTGAACTATCGTCGATTGGATAAGCCCAGTAATCAGCTTTATGATCTTCTTCGAGCTGAACCGATAAAACATAATCTTCACCGCCAAAACTTTGGTACAAATAAGCATATGAACCTTCATCACAAGAAAAAGTTCCAGTTGTTGAATTCCAGCAATAAGTTTGATCAGTATAATCAGGACAATAAAAACTATTTAACGGATCGGTTGGAAGAGCAACACCAAGAGCATTACCCAATTCAGCGCTCCACGATGGCCAAGTACTGGTAGTAAGAGACGAAAGGAATGTTCCACTTTGAATTTCCGGAACTTCGGCAACACAAACTTCGTCATCACCAGGACAATCAGCATCTTCTTCGCATTCTTGACCTTTAGTTACCGAACAATGCCGATTTTGTTCACCGTAATCAGTAATTGCCGTGGCAATTTCTCGCGCATCAATCAATCGAGCTAGGTTACGACGTAATTTGGCTTTTTCAGCATCACAATAAGCCAAAACATTACCTAATTCGTTAATACAATCCGAATCAGATTCGCAAGAAATATAATCACCTTCAGAATTTTCTTGATAAGAACTTCCAATAGCACAGATATTATTATCACTTACAATAAGGTCACCTAAACTATCTGTACCGGCATTAAATTTCCAGTTTTCTAAAATTTGTTTAACAACCAATTCTGTTTCCGCACTTGCTCCTTCATTATAAGAAATTACGTAAATATTCGGATAGTTTGTTCCGGCTCCGGCGGTGCTATAATTGGCCGCCGCAACATAATAAGTGTTACCTTCTTGAACAGCCTCATACCCATCAACAGTTGTTTCGCTTGGTGAACCTGAAAAACCCTGGGTCACAAACCAATCGGCTGGGGAAAGATATTCTTCGTTAGCAAAAACACGAACCCCAATGGCATCACTGGTACCATCGACCAAAAATAAAATTTCTTCTTTTATATCAACACCGCTTGGTGCGACCACAGGTTCGATTTCTTCAAGCTCTGGCAAATCCACACCACTTGCTTGGTCACGACAATAGTAGAAAGAAAAATTGGAATAATTTTCAAGATAAGGAAAAGTTGCGGTCGCTGAATCTGGCCATAATGTTTCGCACATATTGGCTTCGAGTTCAGCCGAACCAGTAACAGTTGAGGTTACAGCCGGACTTACCGAACTATCAGTCACAGTAGCGGTAGCCGAGGCCAATTCACTACCATTTATTGCTGGGTCATCAGTTGTGGCAGTTGTTGTATCCGTGGTTTGAGTACCATCGACTTCAATAACAGATTCGCCAGTTTCATCACCCCAACTCCAAGTCCAAGAATATTCTGCTACGGTTTGAATTTCTTCGGCCGAGGCGCCATCTAATGTATATGCCGCAGCTTCAAGGGTGTGTTCTTCGCCAGATTCGGTAAAAAGATAGGGACTGGATTCGTCAAAAATATCTGCTAATACAGTTTTACCAGTATCTTCGACCGAAACCATCTCAACAGCACAAATTTCTGTGCCAACTGTAAAATTAACTGTTGTACCTTCATAAATTCCTACACCACTAGTTCCGGCCACACCATCGACTACACCATCTAAAGGATTACCTACGACACCGGTAAATGGATTGGTATCAGTTTCGCCAACAGCAATCAATTCATAATCACCGGGTTCAAGTGCGTTGTTAATATCAAGTTCGACTTTTCCAGAAACAGTCTGAGTGTAAGTAACCGGCACAACACAAGCTTTATAAGTTTCGGCATTAACACCAAAAATTCTTAAAACATTTGTCGCTACCCAATCCCAAGCACGAGCAAAAATACTGCCACCGGTCTCATTGGCCAACATTACTGTTGTATAAGCTGAAGGACAATTAGAAGCATCAATACTTTCCTCTGCAGCGTTGGCTATATATTCCAAAATCAAAGTTCCGGAGTCTTCCAACCCGTCAATTTCCACCTGATCAGTAAACTTCATCCAAATTGCCGTATTTCGACAAACATTTGTAGCTCCCTCTTCAGGATAATAACCGTCTGTAGCAACAATTTCTGGTCGTTCAAAACAACAATTAGCGTCACCACAACCATAAGCGTCACCGTTGGTATCACAATTATAATCAGTGAGGCAGGAACATTCTAAAATATACTCAGCACTACCTTCGGCCTGACTTTGAAATTCAGTAGCATTAATGAAAGCGGAAACTGAATTATCACCAGAATCCAAAACAGCTTGTGGGGCATCATCAGTAATTTGGGCGATCGTAAAGTAAGCAGATTCTGGAATTCCAGTCGCTTCACATTCCTCACCAGTTTCTTTATAAGTATCACCGCAAATTGAACCGTAATTATCACCAGAACCCTCACTTAAACAATGAGAAGAACAGCCGTCGCTATCCACAATGTTTCTATCATCACAATCTTCACCAGTACCAATAGAACCATCACCACAAGTTGAAGATGTTGTGTAAGAAGATGAGGAACCTTCATGCAAACAACGAGAAGAACAGCCATCGCTGTCAACAGTATTTCCATCATCACAATCTTCACCGGCTTCTGGACTACCACCGTTACCACAAACACCATAAAAATCAGTGATTGATTCAGAGCCTTCATGTAAGCAATTACTTGAACAACCTTCTTCTGAGGAATTACACTCTTCGCCACCAATTTGATTGCTATGAGCCACACGGCCATCGTTGCAATCATAATCCAAAACTGAAGCACCTTCATTCAAACAAATTGATGAACAACCGTCTCCGTTAGCAGTATTGCTATCATCGCATTCTTCACCGGTTCCAACTAAACCATCGCCACAAGCTGAAGGTATGATATATGAAGAAGATGAACCTTTATGTAAACAACTTTCAGAACAATCCTCCCCACCATCACAATCCTCACCTGGCCCAATATCACCATCGCCACAAACCGCCACTGGCGCTTCAGTACCAATATGCAAACAGTTGGAATTACAACCGTCTGCCAATTCACTTGAAATCAAAATATCTCCACTACTAACCAAATCAACAACGGTCGAGGTTTCATCATCTTCATCGATTGCTACCCATTGGTCCCATTCATAATTACTTGCTATTAATCGTTGGCCTTCAGCTGAACAAGCATCCGGAGCACCATACGGTATAGCCGTAAAACGCTGAATAGCCCCAACATAAACAGCTGTGGCTTGTGGTGGATCAATTTCAACTCTGTCGACAAGACAAGTTTCTGATTTAGTTGTAAAAACCCACGACAAATCCCCATACCAAGTCATATCACCAGCTGCTTCGCTTAACAATGAGCCACTTAGTGATTCGGCTTCGCCAGAAATCACCACACGATATGAGGTATCAGGTGTTAAAATTGATGAAGGAATTATTGATAATGTAAGTGCGTCATCCGACAAAGTCGGAGTTATTGAAGTTATAGCTGTTAGTTCGTCTGGTGCACAACCAGGATCACCGCAACTATAAAGCCTAACCATGGGACTACCACCAGATTCCGATCCGGCAAAAGTATCATCCATGGAAATGTTAAAGGTCACGCCGATTAACGCATCCATACAAGCCTCGGAACAATTTGGCCAATAATCAGTAATTTCAGGATCAGTAAAACTAATGGTTAAATAGCCGTCATCGTTTACAGTATAACCACTTGGGTAGGCATTAATAGCCACTGGGCTACTAGTTTCTTCTTCAGCTGTAACAATTGTTCCGCAACCACTAACCGCACCGACGCTGGCTTTACCAGGATCACTAGAAGTAAAGTTCCAAGTATAAGGCGTACAATTTAAAACAGTGCATTGATATTCTTCACTTATTGGTTGAGCACCAAAAGTTATTTCTTCACCTTGAGTATTGGAAGTTTTTTCATCAGGCGTGACAATAACTCCACCGATGGCGCAAGCTTCTCCGTCAACTGATGTTTTAAATTTCCAATCAACATCTTCGGCCATCGGTAAACCGTCTTGACTGATTATTTTTGTTCCATCTTCATCATCACCACCATAAACCGTCACATGATACCAAGTATTTGCTATCCAACCAGTCAAAGCAGCTGGCACCCAATCAAATCCTTCTTCGGTTGAAGAAGAATTTGGCGAGCTAGCCATTGTTTCTGGAGTAGCAGAATTACAAGTTTCATCAGTGCATTTTTCAACCAAAAAGCCAGTTGTTGAATAGGATAACACATCCATATCCTCAGTAAACCTAACACTCAAAGCTGCGTCTGAACAAACATCAGTTCCGCCTTCCCAACCATCCCAAGGAGTTGGTGAAATAATCGAACCACATTCGACTATTATACTTGGAGCATCAGGAATATTACCGGTAGAAAAATAATAAGCGTAATGTGAAACAGGTGTTGTCTCTGTACAATCAGTAGTTGAACAAGTTCCATTATCACAACACGTTTCACCTTCACCGCAAGAAAAATCTACATCGCAAGAACCAACAGTAAAATTAACTGAGTTGGATTCTTGACCGTCACTATCAGTTATAAAAACAGGGCCACTAGTTGTATTATCGGGCACAATCACACCGGCAGTTGCACCAACAGCTCTATCAGACCAATCACCGGATTCTATTGTAGCTAATTGTCCAGAATTAAAAGTAATGGAACCTACTGATGTACCAAAACCCTGACCATATAAAACCACTTCTGTTTTTGAAACAACATCACTACCAACAGGACCAGAATCTGGCGTAATAGCACAAAGTCCCGGTGAAGCCTCGCCCGTTGTTATCTCAAAATCAACAGGTTCGGATTCCAAACCACCACTGGATATATATAAATCATGAGTGTCAATTTCTACTTCTGATCCACTTAAATATTCTGAGGGAACTTTTATAATAATTTCGTCATCGCTCCAAAATCCGTCCTCGCATTCATCAGGAAAATCAGTGTCACCCAAAGCTTCATCTAAACCACTATTGAATCTGACGGTTCCAGAAGTTCCAAAATTTGAACCGTAAATAGTTATATACTGTCCGACTGGGCCAGATTCTGGATCAATCTGACTAATTGTTGGTGGCTCGTCTGGGGTAACCGAGGCAACAGTAAAATTAAGCTGGTTTGAACCCTCACGAGCATCACCCGCACCAGTAAATAATTGAACGTCAAAATTTCCATCGTTCAAAGCCGGTGCCACAGCACCAAACAATGATTCTGACCAATCGCTATAAGCCGCGGCATCATAAGAATCAAAATAAAGTGTGGCATCAGTGCTTGATTCGCCAAGATTAATACCAAAAAGTGTAACTGAGTCGCCACCTTCACCAGTTTCTGGATCTATAGCACAAAGTCCTGGCCGAACAGTATCGTTTACCTCAAAATCGCTGATATGAGCCCCGTTATCATCATCCGTACGATCAAATTCACCCTCTGCTGTAACCAATTTAATTGGCCCACTCTCTGCATTGTCTTTTAATTGAATTATCACTTGGCTATCACTCCAAGTTTCAACACATTCAGTGCTGGAATAAGCTGAATGACTGACTTCAGTTGTTGAACCCAAAAACACCACACTGCCTGGAGTCGTACCAAAACCTTGGCCAGAAATTGTAATTAGGTTACCTGGGGCACCATCGCCTGGCGAAATCGATTCAATTTCCACATCCTCAACACAAATTCCATCAATACAAGAACCGGAAGCGCACTCACCAGGACTTTCTTCACTACATTCATCACCATTACAAGTACCGCAGTAATATTCACCTGTTGAATCCCCACCGCAATTTAATTCGGTTTCACCTAATTCAGTATCCACTGTTTCGTTGTAACAATTAGCTGCGTTTAATGTCACATTTATCTCGGCGGCAACATCGTTTCCTGCACAATCAGCACCTTCAGCCGAAATTTCATAACTTTCATTGGTGATATATCCGGTGGTATCCCATTCTCCATCAAAATAAGTATCGTCATTATCATCGGTGGATGTCTGTTCAAACTCACCATCAATATAATAATCAACCGAGGAAACACCAGTATCGTCAACAGCCTCGGTTTGCAACAAGACTGAATCGTTAACGCTAACCCGACCTCTATTTTCTGGCGCGGTGATTTCAAAAGTAGTCGGTGCAGCTAAATCAAAACCAGTACCGGTTGTAAATGTAAATTCGCAAGGATAGTCGGTCGAACATTGAATATCATAACCACTGGAACTTTCCAAAGAAGAACCAACTGTTATGTTATAAGTAGTTTCGGCTTCAAAACAATGAACAGTACCACCACCATAAGGAGAACAGGTTGCTTCAGGTGTAAAAGTAAATGAGGTCGCGCTTGTTCCAGAACCACCGATTGCCTCAAATTCCCCCAATACATCTTCCCCACCCTTAGTTATAGCAATTCCGCCGCCAGTAACGTCTTCAACGGATACTTTTTGACTAAAAACAAAACGTAACTCCAAATTTTGTAAACTTGAAGCACAATCGGTATTTACACTTCTTAAAACAAAAGTATGAGCATAATCTGGTATATCGCCGCCATCCGTACCACTATCATCTTCAATACCAGTTCCACTACTCATTGATCCGGTTAAATTAGATAAAACAAATTGGGCAATGGCAAACGATGAAAGAATAATTAAAAGTCCAATAACGCCATTTTTTAAAATCTTTTTGGCTTTTTTTAGCTTGTCCTCTTCACCACCGGCCGTGGTCCATAAAAAACCGGCGTACAAAACAATTATTACCGCAATTACCCCAAGAAAACCTAAAAAGATTCGAATAGCTCTGGCGATCATCAAAACCAAACTACCACTAGCCAACCCAGCCGTGTTAGCAAAAGTATTGCCATCACCACCAAACATTTGGTTTGCGTCCAAAGTTTCGGCCAGTGTTGGTGTAGCAAACACCAAACCAGAAACTGCTACTAATCCAACAATTATTAATAAAAATAAAAGGCGAAATTTTTTCACAAAATTATTGACCTAAAGTCTTTAAACTTTCTTGAGTTGTACATTTTGAACTACTGGCCACACCCTGACAACAATATGAAGAAGAACTGGTACACGGTTCACTGCCTGGTGGAACATAAGAGGTATCCGGACCATATGAAGGAAACATACAAATTTGATAAAAACTTTGGACATCATTAGTGACAACCGGATAATAATAGTACAAAGTCGTGGAACCATCTTCGTTCTCAACGCTTTCCCATAAGGTTGCATGATCGATAAACAACTTTGAATTTCCGCCATCTAAAGTTTCGTTGATTAAAGAAAACCAAGCGTTTTGATAATCCATGGAGGGATCAGTCGAATCATAATCAGATTCCAAACGAGCGTTATCAGTAATAAGCGTAGCTGAACGCATAGCCATATCAAAAGTTATTTCAACTTGATCATCAACACCAAATTCTTCATTTGACTCTAAGGAAGGAAAAACTTCACTAATAACCGGCACATCATCATTAACCTCTGAAGTTGTAGTAAAATCCCAAACATAATCATCGCCGGCTTCACCGGTTGTTTCACCCCAATCACCATCACCATCTAAAGAATTACCAGCTGCGTCAATTAAACCATCCACCAATGATACGGCTTGTGGCGCTTCGTCTTCATTTACAGTTGCTGCCCGAGCCTGAACATCAATACTGGTACCAAAAGGCAGGCAATAAATAGTATTGCCACATGGATCTTCTCCACAAGGCAGGGTCGGAAGAAATTCCACAGTTCGATATTGGTTGGAAACACTAGCTGTACCATCAACATTTGTTGTGCTGTTCAAAACTGAAATATTAGTAAAAGTTTCACCCCCACCATAAGTACCACTAGCCTCCACTGGATCCATCGCCTCACTAAAAGTAATTTGTACCAAAGCGTTTGGGGCTTCTGTACTACTGTCGATTGGCAAAACAGAAACCACTGTAGGTGGGGTCAGGTCGATCTCGGTTGAAACCTCAAAAGACCATTCATAACCCTCACTCTCAGTACCAGTAAAAGCATCGTCGCCGTCTTCTTTTTTAATTCCTGGACCAAGAAAAACACTATAATTTGTATCTGTCACTGAGCTACCAAGATATTCAACTGGTTTAAAGACAAAGGTTTGTTTATCTTCTGTAAAAGTAATGGTTGCTTCTTCTTTAACATCCGTAGCTTTTACTCCAGTATCAGTATTAACTTCATCAGTAGGATAAATCAAAATATTATCAGTATTTAAGTTAAAGGTGGTTGAACCAGCAGCCACGGAAGCATCGTAATCAGAAATAATAGAATTTAAATCGATCGGTTCTTTAAAAGTCACCATGATTCGTGTGTTGCGTGGAATTTCTAAAGCATTACGGGCTGGATAATGACTTTCAATTATACCGGCCCCAAGCGAACCGGATAATGGCTCGGAATAATTTACCCCACTGGTTGAAACCCCACCACCTATACCTGCTGCACTAAGCAAAGCATTTAAAATAAAAGTTGTAATACCAAAAGAAGCCAAAATTATGGCTAAACCAATGGCTGCGTTTTTTAAAATCTTTTTAGCTTTTTTTACTGGTTCCTCCTCACCATGTGCAGTTAAATATAGGTAACCAGCGTATATAACTAATACAACAGTTATAAGACCTAACACGCCAAGAATCGTACGAATAATTCGTGCGATAAGAATTGGTAAAGAGGTTTTGGCCAAACCAGAAGCCTCACCAACTGTTTCCAGCTGATCACCGAGCTGTGCAAAGACCGGACCCGTTGGTAAAAATATCAAAATTGCCGCCAGACTTAATCCGGCGACCGCGGCCCAGATTGCCGCTTTCTGCCATCTCTTTTTCACATGTTTTTTTGCTTAAGAAACTATGAATAGTTTATCACAAAAACAAAAAAACCGCCCTAACTTTGTCGAGCGGTTGTGGATAATAATTTAATTTATTAGGTTGTCAGAAGTTTAAAAAGCCACGATGAAGCTAAGGTGTATAAAAAAAGCATTACCAAAACTCCAGCCCCTCCGGTTATTATCATTCGCCGACATCGGGCTACTGTTTCATCACGTCCTGAAGATATAATATAGTCAAAAGAACCTTGTAATAACGTTAAAAGAAACAGGATCCCAAAAAAAACTGCTGCCACTCGCAAACTTCGAAAAACAAACTCCATTGGCAACATTGAATCAGAAGCAAAAAACGAACCAACCGATGATACTTCGTTTGTTCCATTTGTTATCGGTTGGTTTGTTGACTTGACCGCATTAATCGTTTTAACTGTGGCCAATAAAATATCTCTCACATTTTAAACTAAGGTTTTCTCCAACATCTCTTTAACACGATTACCACTAGCCTGACCAGCTACAGCCTTCATAACCGCGCCCATAGCCTTACCCATATCAACCTTAGAAGAGATTCCCACTTCAGACAAAGCGGCACGAATTGTTTTCTCCAAATCTTCATCGGACATCTCGGCTGGCAAATATTTTTCCAAAACCAATAACTCAACTTTAGTTTTATCGGCCAAGTCGACCCGGGCAGCGGTTTCAAAAGAAAGCAAAGCGTCTTTAAGCTGTTTAATCTGAGTTTTTATTACAGCTAAAACATCTTCTTCTTTTAACTCACGCATTAAATCTATTTGTTTATTTTTAAGAGCTGAACGCAAAAGACGCAAAGTTGAAAGTTCAGCTTCTTTTTTTTCTTTCATGGCCGAAGTTAAATCAGCATTGATTTGTTCGAGAATAGGCATACTTTTTTTAATAAAAAACTTAATTATTTTCCGATTCTTTCAAAATATTCCTGTCGAGTTTTTCTGGCAACCTCTAATATCTTTTCTTTAGAAACAAGGTAATCTTCATAGTCATCGCCTTCAACGACTCGATTAATTGGTAACGATTGACTTAGTGAACCGTGAGTTGTCACATTAATCACCTTACCTTGGGAATCCATAGCCATTGCTTTGATATCTTCCTGCATACCAAAATCCAACATCTCCCATTCTCTAACCAAATCATTTTCTTCTTCAGTCAATTGCCAAATTGTTCCATAAGTCACACCATTAATCTTTGGTCTGATAATATAAAGCTCAAAATTTTCGTCAAAACAACTGACTATTATTTCACGAGGAGAACTCTCCACCGGAGAGGTTTTTAAAACTTCTCCGGGAATATCGTTAATCTTTTGAATACATAATTCAAAACCCAACAACTTTCCTGGTTGACCTTCAATTTTTTCTCGACCAATCATGGCCGCCATCATTTCTAAGTCCCGATTAGTTCCATAACCAAAATAATTTAACATATAGGTATTTATAAATAGAAAAATATTTAATTCAATTTAATTTTTTGCTCCCGAAGATCACAAGAAGCGGCACCGTCTTTATTAATTTCAATAGTTATACCTGCCCCTTGATCAACTGGCAAATATTTTTTTAAATCAGTTCCGGTAACATGTTTCTTTATAAAAGGGCTAATGGAATCATAATGACTTACCGCCCAAATTATTAATCTTCGACTGGGGTTAGCTAGGTGATACTCACGAGCAATTTGAGTCTGTAGTGAAAGAGCGTGGTTTACCCGGTCAGCAATCTCTTCTGGTCCTTCAGCTCCCATTTTTAAACGAGTTTCTTTTTCCGTATCATTTTCATAAGCATCCCAAAATTCCATACCAGAACCATATTTTTCAACTAAAAATGCCATAAATTCTGGGGATTCTCTAACCATTAATAAATCTCTAAGCTCTGAGACCTCAATAACCCCACCATCTTGAGTAGCCGAACTATTTAAAAACTGTTGCTCAGAAAGTGAGAAACCAGACATCGATTCTTTTAAACCAACAATTACCCGATCCGCGGTTTCGACAGCTCTTTTGTGCGGACTAATTATTCCCCCTGGTGTTATTAAAGTTGTATCACTTGCCACAATCATTACGTCGACACTTAACCGTTCTTTTTCGGTCAAACCTTCGAAAATTTTATCGAAAAAAACTTTAGCCGAAAATTTAACTTGTTCGGCTGCTTCAACTTCCAAAGCTCCGATATCGGTTGAATTTAACCGGCGGTCGTCTTTAGCATTACGTTGTAAAACAATAGTTGTTCCACCAAGTTCTGGAATTTTTGGTTGAATATCTTTAACTTCAATTTTTTCAATTTTTACCGGTTCACCTTCGTAATGAAATCTGACTTCTGATCCTCTATCCATAAAAAAATATCAAATTTTATTTAAATTTTTTGGTCAAATATTCAACAGCTTCTTCTACTGAACCAAACTTTGGCACACCTTTTTTCTTCCATAAAGATATCCATTTTCGATGTTCCAAAACCTGTTTTAAACTATCAGAAGTAGCACCGCCGTCGTAATTTTTTTCCCGTATTTTTATAAACTTAACGTGAGTCTTCCAATGAGGAATAACTATAGCGTCGGGTTTTAACCAAAAATTAGCTGATCCCAACATCCAAAAACCAAGTTTTTTTGCGTGCATGGTTATAACATCGCACTGTTGCTCAATCTGTTCGGTTATTTCTGGTTTTTCCCACCACGCACCAGCCGGCATAGCCTTGGTCCAACGCCACAACCTGTCAGCATCAACCCAATGCTTCTGACCAGGTTTTTGATTTCTGTAATAATGACTCTTCCCCACACCTGATGGAGCAAGAATAAACAAGCCTTTTTTGTGAACAATATATTCTTTAGCCAATTTTTTATAAAAATTTGTACCATCGGAAAATACAAGTGGTACATCATCGCGTAATAATCCTTTTTGATCTTGAAGCATATTTAAATAAAAAATGTAAAAAACGTAAAAGCCGTAAATTTACAATTTTTGCCAGGCAACTGCCTAATTTACGTTTTTACAAATTCATTATACAAAAAAGCGGCCAAAGCCGCCAATTTGTTTTTACTTCTTGTGAGATTTGTTTTTGCGTTCTTCTTCCTCGGTCAAACGTCCGGTCTTTAACAAATATTCGCGATGAGTGGCTGTTTCCAGACGACGCAAAGCACTTTTTTTAAGCGCGGTCTTGTTTTTATCTTGGGTATGAAAACGATGTTTTTTAACTTCAAGCAAACGCCCAGAAAGCTGAACACGCTTGGTAAAGCGGCGCAACAGAGCATCAAAACTTTCGCCTTTTCTACGTTTTATTTCTAACATAAGATTCACCTTCCTTTCTTTAATTTCGACAATATCTTGCCTTTTTTAATTCTTATTGTCAACCCTTCTACTGAATATCTAACCTTTGGTTGAATCTTGAAGGGTTTTAATCGCCTCTAATTTCTTTCTCATTATTTGGACAATTTTGCCGGCATCAACGATTTCTTGGGCTCCAGATTCCATATCACGAACAATAATCGTACCGTCAAGGACCTCTTTTTGGCCCAAAATCAAAGTAAACGGCACGTTTAATTTATTTGCGATTTCCAACTGAGCTTTAAGCGAACCTTTACCAAAAGCCTCACGAACGCTAATACCGGACTGGCGGAATTCTTCAAAAACTCGCAAACCGACCCGACGAGCTGAATCGCCAAGCTGAGCAAAAAAGACATCAACTTTTTTAATCGGCGGCTGGATCTTTAATTCTTTCATGGCTAAAATTATTCGTTCAACACCTAAAGCCACACCACAAGCCGGTGTACCTTCCCGACCACCCAAAAGCTCAATTAATCCATCATAACGACCGCCACCACCTAACGCATTTTGTGAACGTTCGCCTTCATCGCCAGCGACCCAAATTTCAAATACTGTTCGGTTGTAATAATCAAGTCCGCGCACCAAATAGGGATCTAAAGAATAAGGTGTGCCTGATTCATCTAAAAATTCCAGTACTCGCATAAAATGATTTTTAGATTCTTCATCAAGCCAATCTAAAATTTGTGGCGCGTTAGCCCGAACAGCCTGACATTGTTCCATTTTACAATCAAGTAAACGCATCGGATTCTTTAGTAAACGATGTTTACAATCTTCACAAATTTGATTTCGTTTTGTTCGATAGTATGAAGCTAATTCGATTTTATAAGTACGACGGGTTTCTGGTGTACCGATAGAATTCATGCGTATAGTCGTTTCCAAACCCAAGGTCTTTAAAAAATTATAAACCATGACAATCAATTGAGCATCAATTATTGCTTCGCTGCTGCCAATTGATTCAAAACCAATTTGGTTAAACTGACGGTATCGACCAGCTTGTGGACGGTCGTAACGAAAAGTTGGGCCAAAATAAAACATCTTAACAGGCTGTGGCAAGTTCAACATGCCGTGATTTATATAAGCGCGAGCTGCTGAAGCAGTCATTTCCGGACGCAAGGCAACTTTATCACCACCCTTATCTTCAAAAGTATAAAATTCCTTTTCAACTATATCAGTTTGTTTTCCTATCGTTCGAATAAACAAATCTTCTCTTTCCAAAATAGGAAATTCAATTCTTTCAAAACTATAAGACTCGGAGATATTCTCAACTGTATGCCTTAACCAGTCCCAATATGGTTGTTCGTCCGGTAAAATATCACGGAACCCACGCAAAAGCTCTGGGGTTTTACGACCTTTGACCTGTGGGACCACCGGTACCTCAACCTTTTTCTTTAATTCTTCTGGTTCGTCTTCGGCCTCTTCTTTTTTAATTGGCTTGCTTACTTTTTTTGGAGCAAGATTTTTTTTGTTTGGCATATTTTAAATTACGGTGTAAAAGCGTTTTTACTTTTTTTACAAATTATATAAAGGTGATTCAAAAAAACCGGCTCGCGAGGCTGGCAGACCACGCAACCAAACTCGACCAACAATCGCATCTATTGTAATTGGTCCGAAAACCCGAGAATCAAGACTGGCATCACGATTATCACCCATAACAAAGTATTCATTTAAACCAAGTGTGACTTTTTTGCGACCAGGTGTAACCGTATCCTCCGGTAAATAGGCCGACTCGTCAAGTGTTAAGCCATTAGGATGTTCGGAATTATAAATTATAATCAAACCATTGGAGACTTCGACTGTTTCACTAGGAAGTCCAATAATACGCTTGATAAAAAATTCTGACGGATCTTGTGGGTAGCGAAAAACTAAAGTTTCACCACGTTTTGGTTCGGAAAAACGGTAGCTTATTTCATCAATAATCAGATACTCATGATCGTAAAAACTTGGTTCCATTGAAGCACCTTTTACATAAAAAGGTTGAACCAAAAAATATCTAACAGGAATTATGATTGCCAGTGCAATAATAATAATTTGTAAAAACTCTAAAACAAAAATAATAGCTGTTCCGACTGGTACCCCAAACTTTCGATGCCAAAAAGTATCATTGGCGTGTTCTTGCTTACAAAATAGCTTCATAGTATTGGCTACAAAATACACTATTTAAAAAGAAAAATCAAATGGGGTTACGAAACAACGAAAAACTGCGAAACCACGAAAGTTTTATTTTTTTCATCTTTCATTGAGAAGGATACCTTTACCAATTTCGTAGTTTCGTAGTTTTTCGTTGTTTCGTAACACAACAAAAAAACCGGTCCACTTTTGCAGTAAGACCGGAGGAGAATTAAATCGTTCGACCAACACTAGAACGAACCGTCCGCTTTTTACGATGACGTCCTCGGGGAATTTGTAAACTAGCTCGGTCACGATGATATTGAGGTGGTTGGCCTTCAACGACTTCAAAATCGGCCGAAAGAACTGCCGCTTCCTGAATTGCTTCGGCCAACATTCCTTCAAAACGTCGGACTTTTAAACGTAATTCTTCTATACGTTTATTCAGTCCGGCAATTTCGTATTCAGTTCTTCCAATCTCTGAAGACAACTGCCTAATTACTTCTGCTTTGGCACGACAACGTTCCGTACTCCTAATATATCTAACGGCCCTTTTTGCCACAGATCTATCAGGGATCTCACCAAGCATTGTGCGTTGGTTGTCAGCAAAAGACATTTCTTCAGGCAGAATAGATAATTCCAATTTTTTCCACCCTCTCTCACTCATCAAGGTGAAAAAAATTTCCAAACCTTTTCGAATAAAGACAGGCAATTCCTCTAGTGGAATTCTTCCTCTGTCAGTGGCGACTTTCCTTTCTTCGTAATCCGGATCATTTATCAATATCAAGAACTGATTCCTTCTGTTCGCAGAAGGTTGTTGTTTTTTCCTTTGGTTTGATTTTTCGCCTTTCATTCAAAATCCCCTTGAACGAATTTAAAAGAACAAATCATCATGATCAATTTTTACTTTGTATTTTTAGAGTCGTCAAGCTCTAAAATCACCACTTTCTTTTTACCAAAAAATTTTGGTATAATATCTTGAATTAATCCACAAACAATGTTATTCTGTTTCCCGCCGATGGATGTTTAGCTCAGCTGGTTAGAGCGTCGCATTCACATTGCGAAGGTCACTGGTTCGAGTCCAGTAACATCCACCATGATAAAACCGTCTTAAAAGGACGGTTTTACCTTATAAAGCACACCTTGTCCAAACCGTTTTTTTTGTCTATAATAGTTCAAGATTACGTATTTATGGATCAGCACAAAATTGATTTTCTAAAAGAACAACACCGTCTTAATATCACTCGACGACAACCTTCAAATTTTTTGAAGAAATTTTTTGTTATTGCTTTGTTAGCTACAGCTGGTCTTGGTATAACTTTTTCCTTTAATATTGAAACCAGCGGCGACACTTCTTCGGCTGAAACTGGAGGCTTTTCCCTTCTTGCGACCTTACGTAATTTAATCACTTCAAACGACAGCCAATTAAAAGGTGAGGAAAACGATCGGGTTAATTTTCTTTTACTAGGTGTCGGTGGTGCTGGCCATGACGGTCCAGAACTGACCGATACAATTATTTTTGCTAGTTTACGGCCCTCTGACAAATCAGTTGGTATGATGTCGATTCCTCGTGACCTGACCGTTCCTGTACCTGGTGAAGGTTGGCGTAAAATTAATGCCGTTAACGCTTTAGCTGAAGCCGAGGAAGATGGTAGCGGCCCTTTAGCTACAAGCGAAGTTATCAAACCAATTTTTAATCAAGAAGTTAATTATTATGTCAAAGTCGATTTCGACGGCTTTGCCGAACTTGTTGATGAGTTAGGTGGCCTTGATATTTACGTTGAAAATTCTTTTTCTGATTATGAATACCCTATCAACGGAATGGAAGACGCTAATTGTGGTGACACAACCACGGACACTGAAATTTCTGAAACAAATTCAGAACTAACTGAAAATTCTGAAACTTCCGAAATAATCGAGGTGCCAACACCAGTTGATTACAGTTGTCGTTTTGAAGTTTTATCTTTTCAAGAAGGCTGGATGCACATGGATGGAAATTTAGCTCTAAAATATGTACGTTCACGTCACGGTACCAATGGCGAAGCTTCTGACTTTGCCCGTAGCCGCCGCCAACAAAATCTACTCCTGGCTTTAAAAGAAAAAATTATAAGCTTAAATACCTTAAGCAGTCCGTCAAAAATAAGCGCTATTTTATTAGCTCTTGGCGAACACATCCAAACAAATATTTCACTTGGTGAATTAATTACTTTGGGTACCGAATACATTGATATCGATCGAGAAAAAATCGTAAACCAAGTTTTGGATACTTCAGAGGGGGGCCCACTTTATGCCACTTCCATGAACGGTGCTTATGTAATCCTGCCAAAAAATGATGACTGGACACCATTACAACAATTGGCTGCCAATATTTTTTCTGCCACTGCCGGCACTGATTCGTTTGCTGTGGAATCAGCCAAACAAAATTTTGCTCAAGTCGAAATTCAAAACGGTACCACAGTTGCCGGTCTAGCTTTCCAAATCTCACAAATTTTATCAGCCCAAGGTTTTGATATAACAAAAATCGGTAATGCTAATGAACGCGGTTTTACTCATACGGTTATTTACGATTTAACCAATGGCAAAAAAACCAAAGAGCTTAAATCATTACAAGAAACTCTTTCAGCTGAAGTTGTTATGTCAACAACTGGCTGGGTTTTTTCCAGTGAAGTAGTGCCAAAAGAAATTTCTGTTACTGATGATTCATTTTCCCAAAAAGCAACCGTTGATAATATCGACTTTTTAATAATTTTGGGCGAAGACAGCTCGGGTCTTGTTAGAAAGTAGGTAATAATTATCAATAATCAAAAACCAATATTCAATGACGGATATCCTTAGTTGATAATTGAAAATTGATTATTAATGATTTTAAAAAAACAATATTTGATAATTGCCCGCCTTCGTTAAAACTACTGCGGGTCCTCCGTAGCTTTAGCGAAGGAGGAAAAATTGATTATTGATAATTCAAAAAATATGTCCAGAATGCCAGTCGTCGCTATTGTCGGCCGAACTAATGTTGGTAAATCAACACTTTTTAATCGTTTGGTTGAAGAACACAAAGCTTTGGTTTCCAATGTTCCGGGAACAACCCGCGATCGTAACGAAGCCGAAGTCTTTTGGTGTGGAAAGACTTTCCAAATTGTCGATACTGGCGGTACCGACAGCGAATTTGGTGCAGTCATTGAAAAAGCCACCCAAGAACAAGTTTGGAACGCTGTTGAAAAAGCTGACCTAGTTCTTTTTGTTGTTGATTTAAAAACCGGTCCCCTACCTCAAGAACGTGCCTTGGCCAAAAAACTTAAAACGGTCAACAAACCAATTATTGTTGTTGGCAACAAAGCTGAAACACCTAATTTAGTCGCTTCTGTTCACACTACCGAATGGCGTCTGGCCGGACTTAACCAACCTATTGCCATTTCAGCTTTACGCGGCACCGGCACTGGTGATTTACTTGATCTTATTCATAAAGAACTTCGTAAAGCCAAACATCCGGCTATTGAAAAAAAGAAAGAATTAGTTTTACGTGTAGCTATTATTGGTAAACCAAATGTTGGGAAATCATCTATTGTTAATGCTATTCTTGGTGAAGAAAGGGTTATTACTAGCCCCATGGCCCACACCACCCGCGAACCAATTGACTTAACTGTCGAGTTGAACGGTAAAAAATATATTTTGATCGATACAGCCGGCATGCGTAAAAGCGGTAAGGTCAAACAGGCTGGCGGTTTAGAAATGGCCGGGGTAGCCCGTACCAAAAGTTCGGTCGAACGCGCCGATGTGGTATTACTTGTTCTTGAAGCTAATGAACAAATTGGTACACAAGATAAAACTATTGCCGGACTTTTAGACGGCTCAACAGCCGGTATAATCATTATTGCCAACAAGTGGGATCTTATACCTAACAAAACACCAGACACTATCAACGAATACAAAAGATATGTTACTGGCATGATGCCTTTTATTTCTTACGCGCCGGTTATTTTTACCTCAGCAAAAACTGGCCAAAGAATTGAAAATATTTTTAATCTGGTTGATCAAGTTCAAGCTGCCCGTCACCGCGAAATTCCTGAAGAAGATTTGGAAAAATTCTTACGTCGAGCTGTTACCCACCGTTCACCAATTCGCGGCAAAGTAATCAAACCACCAAAGGTTTTGGGAATTCGCCAAACCGGCACTTGCCCACCTTCTTTTGCTGTAACCATAAAAGCCAAACGCGAGGATGCTATTAGTCAAAGTTATTTACGTTATATCGAAAATCGTTTACATGAAGAATTTGATTTCAATGGTACACCGGTTGTTGTCCGCGCTCGTCTGCCAAGGATCACCGCTACATAAACCATTTCGTCTTCCCCATCCCTTTAGTCCCCTTCAACCCCCCTTAGTCCCCTTACCATATGTGCTTAATCGTCGGCCTGGGCAACCCGGGTAAAAAATATGAACGCACCCGACACAATGTTGGTTTTTTAGTTCTCGACGAATTGGCCAATACTTTAATGGGTAAATTTAAAAACAAACGTGAAGTAAAAAGTACTGTAGCCGAAGTTGCTTTAGGTAATAAAAAAATCGTCTTATTAAAACCAGAAACTTTCATGAATTTATCTGGTGAAGCTGTAATTTTAGCGGCAAAAAAATGGCGTTTGCCAACCAATAAAATTACTATAATTGTTGACGATGTCAATTTACCATTAGGTACCATAAGAACTCGAAGTGAAGGTTCGTCTGGTGGACACAATGGATTAAAATCGATTATTGAAAAAACTGGGACCGATGAAATTCGTCGCATTCGTATAGGTATTGGTCGATCAGAAAACCCCGATATTCCACTAGATAAATGGGTGTTAGAAAAATTCAGTAAAGAAGAATGGAAAACAGTTGTTGAGGCTGCGCGTCTTGTGACAAAAAAAATTGTTAGCGGAGAAATTTCCATTGGTTAAATATGAATCAAAAAGAATTGGGATATCTTCTGACCTTAATCCGTTTCCCAAAGTTTGGCGCTGTTCGCCTCGCAAAATTGCGGGGATTTTTTCTTTCTACTGAAGCTGCTTTTAAAGCCAATCGTGGGGATTTAACGATTGCCGGAATTCCACCGCATGTAGCTGAAGAGTTTATATCAGTTCGGGAAAAACTCTCACCAGAAAAAGAATTATTTTTAATTGATAAACATAAAATAAAAGTCATCCTTCCGGAAGATCAAGACTATCCTTCTCTCTTAAAAGAAATTCACGACCCACCAGCTACCCTTTTTGTCCGTGGTACCTGGCCAAACGCAACCTTGCCGTTATTATCAATTGTTGGCTCACGTCAGGCCACACCTTATGCCGAAAGAATTTGTGAAACAATTGTAAAACCGCTAGCCAGATCAGGATTGATTATTGTTTCTGGCTTGGCTCTTGGTACTGACGCCTTGGCGCATGAAGCCACGGTTGATGTTAACGGACGTACTGTTGCTGTTCTTGGCTCAGGTTGCGATGATTATCACATCTTCCCTTCTTCTAATCGTTGGCTGGCTAAAAAAATTATAGAAAACGACGGAGCAGTTGTTTCTGAATACCCACCAGAAACCGAACCACAAAAAATATTTTTCCCTATTCGTAATCGCATCATCGCCGGCATGTCTAGCGGCACTCTAGTTGTTGAAGCTGGCATAAAATCTGGTGCCTTAATAACCGCTCGTGCCGCTTTGGAAAACGGCCGCGAATTATTTGCTATACCCGGACCTTTTCATTCTCCATTTTCCGAAGGTACAAATAATTTAATCAAAACTGGCGCTCACCCAGTCACCTCAGCCGATGACGTACTTTCAGTTTTAGGTATGCGTTGTACTGAAAAAATAAATGAAACAAAAAGGCCCGAACCAGGGAGTCCGGCCGAAGCTGAAATTTTAAAACTTCTAAGCGCCCAGCCGATTCATATTGATGATCTGGCTCGAGCTACCAACAAAAACATTTCTGAAATTTCTCATCTTTTAATGCTTATGGAAATGAAGGGCTCGGCCAGACATTTGGGGAATCTCTACTATACGATTGGGTAACCAAATCGTCATTCCGAACGCCTCGAAGGAATCTCGCCTCGTTATTACAAAAACCTTAAGGTTTTTTAGACGGCGTCCATCACGCCATCATTGCGAGCCCTGCCACAGGGCGTGGCAATCTAATAACCTAACAAAACTTTAGGATTTTTTATTTTTAAGATTGATGGTTGACAAAAAGCCGTTTTCAACATATAGTTAGCCGTCGCAATCCAATCATTTCTTCAACCCAGGAGCATTCATGCGACTCTCTCTCAAAACCGTTACTTTCCTACTAGCTGTCATCGTGATCGCCCTTTTGATTCTCAATTGGAAAACACAACGTTTTCTCCAAACTGAACAAGCTGAAAGACGACACGAAATGGAAGCTCTCCAAATCAAAGCGGATCGAATCGGTCGCGAAATCGACCAATTAAAAGTTGAATCCGAACAACTAGCCACCGAATCTCACCAGTTATTAATCGAAACCAGAGAACGTCGGTTGGCAATCGAAGCTGCCGAGGCCAACAAGTAGGTCACGCTTTTATCCTCACCACTCTCCGGCTAATCCGGCGAGTTTTTTTACTCAACTCTTAAATATAGAGTCTTAAGCGTAATATTTGACATTTCGCTAAAAATACAGCATTATTTTTACCGAGGCTTTAAAAATTACAGTCATGAAGTGTTTAAAGTCATGGAGTCGTAAAGTTATGGAAGATTCTTTTTTAAAATAAAAAATCCTTCACTTCGCCACTCCATCACTCCACGACTAAATAACTTCAAATCCCATGTCCTACTCATTAGTTATCGTCGAGTCTCCGGCGAAAGCAAAAACTATTTCTAAATACCTAGGCAGTAAATACAAAGTGCTGTCCTCTTTTGGTCATGTACGCGATTTACCAAAAAGTGAGATTGGTGTCGATACCGAACATGGTTTTGTTCCAAAATACGTTGTCTCTCGCGATAAAATGAAACAGGTTAAATTACTAAAAGAAGGCGCAACCAAGGCTGATGAAATCTTCTTTGCAACTGACGAAGACCGCGAAGGAGAAGCCATTTCTTGGCACCTAGCGGAAATCTTAAAAGTTGACCCGGCTAAATTAAAACGTATTACTTTTCACGAAATCACTAAACGAGCTATTGATCATGCCATTGAAAATCCGCGTAACCTTGATTTAAATTTAGTTAATGCTCAACAAGCTCGCCGCATCCTTGATCGTTTGGTTGGTTATGAATTATCACCATTTTTGTGGCGCAAGGTGCAAAAAGGTTTGTCGGCCGGCCGTGTGCAATCTGTGGCTGTTCGTTTGGTTGTTGAACGCGAACGCGAACGCGATGCTTTTAAACCACAAGATTTTTGGACCATTGATACTGTCTTTAATAAAGATCAAATCTCCTTCCCTGGCAAACTACACGCTATTGGTGAAAAGAAATTAGAAAAATTAGGTATTGAATCAGAAGAGGAAGCTCAAAAAATCTTAACTGCTCTTAATGAAGGAAAATACGAGGTAGCCAGTGTTACCAAGAAAACCGTTAAGCGTTCACCAGCTCCGCCATTTACTACTTCTACTTTACAACAAGAAGGCAACAACAAACTTGGCTTTGGCGCCAAAGAAACCATGATGTTGGCTCAAAGACTTTACGAAGGTGTTACCCTGCCTGGTGAAGGCCAAGTGGCGCTTATCACTTACATGCGTACTGACTCTACCAACTTGTCAGATTTGTTTATTAACGAAGCTCGCGATTTTATTTCTCAAAATTTTGGAGCTGAATATATTTTAGAAAAACCGCGTCTTTTTAAAACCAAAGCCAAAGGCGCTCAAGAAGCTCACGAAGCCATTCGCCCAACCGATGCTTCCCGCTCACCTGAATCATTAAAAGGTAAAATTGATCCTGATCAATGGAAACTCTACGATCTGGTTTGGCGTCGAGCTCTGGCCACTCAACTTCCTGAAGCAATTTTTGATTCCACCTCAGCTGATATTGCCACTGGCGAATACACTTTTCGTTCGACTGGTTCAACCATTAAATTTGAGGGCTTTCTAAAAGTCTATGAGGAAAAACGTAAAGATTCACTTTTGCCAGAATTAACCAAAGGCGATGCCGTGGCTTTAGAAAAATTGGAAAGCAAAAAACATACCACCGAACCATCAGCCAGATATTCTGACGCCACTCTAGTTAAAGCTTTGGAAGAACACGGCATCGGTCGTCCTTCTACTTATGCCCCAACCATTTCTACAATTCTGGAACGTGGTTATATCGAGCGCGATGAATCTAAAAAATTAAAGCCTTGTAACGTTGCCTATACCGTAACTGATCTTTTGGTTGAGCACTTCCCCAACGTTGTTGATTTAGCCTTCACAGCTAAAATGGAAACCGATTTAGACCAAGTAGCTGAAGGCAAAGCTGAATGGGTACCAGTCTTACAAGAATTTTATGGGCCGTTCCATGAAAATTTAAAAGAAAAAGAAAAATCAGTTAAAAAACTAAAACCTGACGACAAACCAACCGATCAAGTTTGCGACAAATGTGGCAAGCCAATGGTTATACGCGGCGGTCGTTTTGGCGATTTTTTGGCTTGTAGTGGTTTCCCGGAATGCAAAAATACCAAACCATTGGCTCAAAATGAAAACGGTGAGGCTGTAGCTGCCAAGCCAGAGGTTGTAGAAGATATCTGTCCAACCTGTGGCGCACCTATGGTTATGAAACGTGGTCGTTTTGGCCCATTCATTTCTTGTTCTAAATACCCTGAATGTAAAACCATTAAAAAAATCGAAAAGAAAACTGGTATTAAATGTCCGCAATGTAACGAAGGCGATATTGTCGAAAAACGTGGCCGCAGTGGCAAACCATTTTTCAGCTGTAACCGTTACCCCGATTGTAAATTTGCCTTATGGCAAAAACCGACTGGTGAAAAATGCCCGACCTGTAGTTCGCTTATGGTATATGCCGCCAAAGGTATGACTCAATGTTCAAAAAAAGAATGCGGATTTAAGAAAAATTTGGAATCGGAAACGTAAAAAAATCGTAAATAATGTTTTTAGGGGTTAGGGATTAGGCCTGCCCACCGTAGCCTTGGCGAAGGTGGGGGATAGGGATTGTAGCTCTATTATTTTAAATAATAAACTACCTTCCTCAACCTCTATCCTGTAGCCCTTATTTTTTATCTGTTTTTTGTGCCACCCCTCCCCTGTATAACCAACCACAAATGTTTATACAGGGGAGGGGTTGGGGTGGGGTAAAAACACACAGCCCTAATCAAAAAAAGAATGCGGATTTAAAAAGAACTTAGAAATCTAAAACAAAACCCCACCGTTTTTAAACAGTGGGGTTTTAAATTTATTTACTTTTTTCTTCTTGTTTACCCATAGCTTTTTTAAGCAAAGCTTCGTATTCTTTTTTTCGCTTGGTTTCTTTTTCTTCCAATGTCTCACTACCTGGTTTATAATCTTTTGAAACTAAATTACCGAAAGTTTTTTGTAAACCGTATAATTTTTTATCAAGCCAATTTACTCCACTATTAGCCGCTCGAAATGGTAATTCCAATGTTGCCGCCAGACCCAAAATCCCTACTCCACCAGCCAGTTGACCGACTGCCTTACCATAAGTCTTTACCATATCAACCCCGGTCATCCCAACTCTCTTTTCAAACGAATCTGTCGACCCACCTACTTCATCATAACCACGAAGTCTTCGGCGCAACATATAATCAGTCACCATGGTCGAATCACGTAAATGTGGCTTGAGACGATCGGTAAAAGGAATGTCCCATTTACGACCGTGATAGGCCCGTTTAACCCAATACGGACCCCAGAGACCGGTAAAAAGACCAGTAAAAGTTAAATACTGTATTTTTTCGGCTTCAGTACCAGGTCGCCCTAACAATAAAAGATTGGTCCTATTATCATCATAAGGATAAATAAGCTGCGCTTGTCTTTCCATAGTTCGTCTAAGCTGCTCTTTTTTGAATTCAGAAGCCGAACCATAAGCTTCATAAAGATCAAAACCGGTCGAACCCATAAAAACCTGGGATTTTTCTTCAGCCAAACGATTTACCTGATTCTCGGCCAAGCACCAAGCTGCCGAATGTTCGGTTTCTAATTTTCGATATTTGCTTCTAATTCCGATCATGCCTTCACCTTGTTCAAAATCATTTTTCAATCCTTCTAATCCTTCTTCGTACTTTTTTCTTTTTTCTATTTCTTTTCGGATCATTTCAGCCATTATGGTCGGCTCTTCGCTCTGGACTAATTTTTGTTTTCTTTTTTTACCTCCCTTTTCCTTACCACCACCTATGGTTTTACTAACAACATGAGTCTCTAAAGCTCCCAAAGCTCGCAAAGTTTCCCTAACCAAAAACGGAAACTCCCTAGGTGACAAATCGAGAGGAATAGTGATTGTGGCAAAATCAGTTTCACTATCACCAACCATTTCCTTTTTTAAGGAAACTCGCAAATCCCTACCATAGACAAACGAAAGTTGAGCAGCTTTTTCTTTTGATATACCCAAAGCTTTAGTAATTGTTTCAACTCTTCCTTCTGAAGTTTTAACACCAATAGCCGCCATTCCACCATTACGTCTATCGCCGGCTAAACAAAAATCTAAACCAGTTCTTTCAGTTGAACCGGCAGCACCTCTAGCCGCAGCCCTAATGGCATCGATGGAATCCTTGGCTTGTCTTTCCCTTTCTTCACCCCGATTTCTTAATTCTGCCAAAAATCTTTCTCGTTTTTCATCTTTTAATTCAACTTTTTCTTTTCCTTTTCCTTCATCTTCTTCATCGTCTTCGTTGTCCTCGATATCGGGACTGCCCCTTGTTGGATCTCTATCTGGCATATTAAAAAAATAAATTAATACGAGGATTACATGTTAATGGGTTTAGAGGTTGGGGAAGGAAGCGTTTTAAAATATTCAATTATCAATAATCAATATTCAATGATGGATGTTCTATATTTTAAGAAATAAGACTCCGTACTTGATTATTGAAAATTGATTATTGATTTTTCAAAAAACCATCCCCAGACCCCAAACCCCTCACCCAAACACCTAAACATATAATATAAAAATTGTAACAAAAAAACCAAAGTTTGTCATATTATTAACAAAATGTTAAGGTAAAAAAGCGTATATGATTGAGACCATCAGAACTTTTGAAGATCTTCAACGGCTCATTAAAAACAACTACATGAAGCCTGATTTAGAATTGGTCGAACGAGCTTATATACTTGCCGAAAAGGCCCATCGTGGTGAAGTTCGTTTTTCTGGAGATCTTTTTATTTCTCATCCTCTGGCTGTGGCTTACAAATTGGCTGAAATGGGCTTTCATACCAACATGGTTGCTGCCGGACTTTTGCACGATGTGGTTGAGGACACCGAAATCAGTTTAGATGATATTAGAAAAGAATTTGGTGATGATATAGCTGGTTTGGTAGAAGGTGTAACCAAATTAAAAAAAATAAAATATCAGGGCGTTGAACGGTATGTCGAAAACATGCGCCGTATGTTTATGGCTATGGCTTCGGATGTCCGAGTAATTTTCATAAAATTTGCTGATCGTTTACACAATTTACAGACTCTTTACGCTCGTCCTGGTCACAAACAAGAAAGAATCGCTCGGGAAACCCTAGAAATTTACGCTCCAATCGCCAATCGGTTAGGTATGGGTGAAATTAAAGGCGAACTTGAAGACTTATCATTCAAATATCTGTTTCCTAAAGAATATGATTGGATGGTTCAAATAATGGAAACTAAAGTCAGAGAAAAAGGCGTCCAAATTTCCCGCTTAATTGATACGGCTGAAAAAATTTTACAAGATGCCAGCATTTCAACAAATCAAGTTCATGGCCGAGTTAAACGTCTTTATAGTTTATATCGTAAACTTCAACGTTATAATAACGACTTAAACAAAATTCATGACTTGGTAGCTGTTCGAGTTGTTGTTAAAGATGTTGAGGATTGTTACGCCGCTCTTGGTATTATCCACCAAGAATGGCACCCAGTACCCAATCGCATTAAAGACTATATTGCTCAGCCAAAACCTAATGGTTATCGTTCTTTACACACCACAGTTTTTTGTGGTGATGGTGAAACTGCCGAATTTCAAATTCGTACTGAAGAAATGCACGAATTCGCCGAATATGGTATTGCCGCTCACTGGCGCTATAAGGAAACCAATCATTTGCCACCAAAAAATCTACGTTGGATGGAAGAAATGGTAGTAATTCAAAAGGCTTTAGAAGACAAAAAAGATTTCTTGGAACAAATGGAAGTTTTAAAAATCGATGTTTTTAAAGACCGAATATTTGTTCTAACACCTCAAGGTGATGTAATTGATTTACCGGAAGGTGCCACGCCAATTGATTTTGCTTACGCTGTACACACTGACGTTGGTCAGAAGTGTGTGGCCGCCAAAGTTAACGATCAATTAGTTAACCTCGATTCAACCTTAACTTCAAATGATGTTGTCGAAATAATCACTGACAAAAATCGTCGCGGTCCAAACCCTGATTGGTTAAAATTTGTCAAAACCAATCATGCTCGAGAGCTAATCAAAGGCACGACCAAAAAAAACATGAGGACTTGGTTATCGGCCATGATACCAAAATCAGATCAGACAAAAAAAGACAAAAAGAAAAAGAAATAAAAAAACCACTGTTTATTTGATCAGTGGTTTTTTATTTTAATAACTGGCAATTACCGTATCCCAATTCTGATCATTGGTAGCTAAAAGATCATCACCGAAAACATAACTTGACCAGAAAGCTTCGGAAATATCACAAACAATTTTTGCCCAGTCATAACCATATAAACGACGAGCTAATTCTTCGCTGGTCACCCAACGTAAGGATCCGTCGGAATCAATTGCATAAACCTTAGGAATTGAAGGAAATTTAACTAAGGTTGAACCGGGACGATAAGTAACCATTGGACCCATAGGAATAGAGGCCATGGTTATTTCATCAAGAACTCTGATTCCAAAAAATGAAGAAAACCAACTTTTGTAAACTGATTCGTTAGGAAATGGATGCCGACGGTGATCAGCACCGATATAATAAACAGCAGAATCAAATTGGGTTTCAAGATCACCGTCATCAGGTAATTTAACTAATGATCCGACAGCTACAGTTTCAGGAAAATCTGGAAAAATTTCTGAAATTCCGTTCTTTTCAACTTCTGTAACCCAACGACCACCAAAAATTCCTTCCAAAGCCGCACCGCTGACCAAAATTTCTTCTTCAGCTTCCTCCTCGGTCATTGGTTCTTCTTCAGGAATTGTTTCATCAGTTGTCGGGGTGGTGTCGGTTTCTTCTTCGGCTGGAACTGTTTCTGTTTCTGGTTCGAGAGTTGGTTCTGGTTGTGGAGTAACAGTGGCACCACCGGTACCGGAAGAAGTTTTGCTTCTAGCGTCATCATTATCAATAGTGGCTGTGTGAATATATGGGGTACCTCTGGAGGCATTTGTTGGAACAGCATCAATAGTTAGAATAACTGTTTCACTTGTTTCCACCACAACGTCTTCAATAACTGTTATTGATACACTAGTTGTGGTACTGCCAGCAGCAATAGTTAAAGGACTGGAAGTTATAGAATAATCAGGAAATTCTCCGGTGGTTATAGCTGTGCCAGAGACAGCAAATGGAACAGTAACAGTCAGACCGGAAACAGCATCAAGAGTGGCTGTAGCAGTAATGGTAGTGTCGCCTTCACTGACTGATTGAGTTTCAACTGACCAGTAGACTGAGGGGGCAGCATCGTTGTCGGTGATGGTTAAAGTATGAACAGTGTCTGCACCAAGAGTACCGTTTGTCGGAGCGTCTAAAGTTAAAATTGCTGTCTCAGAGTTTTCGTCGAGAGAATCATCAGTGATTGTGAAGGTAACTGTGGCTGTGGTGTCACCCGGAGCAATCGAAGCGGGGCTCGCGGTAACTGAATAATCAGAACTGCCACCAAGGGCTGTGCCGGTCATGGTGTATGGAGCGGTGACGGTTAAGCCTGATGGGGTATTGAGAGTAATTGTGACGGTAGCTGTGCCGGCGGATTCAGCTTGGCTTTGCGAGGTAGAGGTGACAGTCACGACGGGTGGATCGTCGTTATCGGTAATCGTGGCGGTGTGGACAGTGGTTGCTCCTTGAGTGGCATTAGTTGGAGCACCAATCGTAGTAATGATGGTTTCACTGATTTCATCAAGAGTGTCATCGGTCACAGTTATGGTAACAGTTGTTGTCGTACTGCCGGCTGTGATAGTGACTGGCGAGGCGGTGATGGAATAGTCTGTTCCTGCTCCGGTGGCCGTGCCGGTCATGGTGTATGGGACGGTAACATTAAGGCCGGAGGCGGTGTTAAGTTGAGCGGTAACGGTCATAGTGCCAACCGATTCAGCACCGGATTGGGTGGCAGCTGTCCATTGAACGGTTGGTGGGTCATCGTTGTCGGTGATGGTAAGGGTATGAACAGTGTCTGCACCAAGAGTACCGTTTGTCGGAGCATCAAGAGTTAGAATGGCTGTCTCGGAGTTTTCATCAAGAGCATCATCAGTGATAGTGAAAGTAACTGTGGCTGTGGTGTCACCCGGAGCAATCGAAGCTGGACTTGCAGTGACTGAATAATCAGAACTGCCACCAAGGGCTGTGCCGGTCATGGTGTATGGAGCGGTGACGGTTAAGCCTGACGGAGTATTGAGAGTAATTGTGACGGTAGCTGTGCCGGCGGATTCAGCTTGGCTTTGCGAAGTGGAAGTGACAGTCACGACGGGTGGATCGTCGTTATCGATAATGGTGTAATTAAGAGCGGTGTAAGTACCAGCCGTTATATTATTAAAATCAGCTAGATGAAGACCAAATATTTCATTGTTTTCATCAAGAGTATCGTTATTAATAATAACATTGGCGGTTTTTGATGTTTCACCGGGGTTAAAAGTTAAGGTAGTAGAAATTGGAGTGTAATCGGTACCAGAAGTGGCGGTATTGGCAAGTGTCGAACAGGTAACGGTGACAGTGCGACCGGAAACGGCGGATAGAGTGACAGAAAAAGCGGCTGGAGTGGTGGCCTCGGAGCCATTCGCAGTGTCACTGGAAAAAGTAACCGTTGGTGTAGCATCATTATCAGTAATTGTAAGTATGCCGGTACTGTCACTGATAGTGGCATTCACGGGAACGGAAAGAGTGGCTGTAAGAGTTTCGTCATTTTCATCGAGAGCGTCATCAGTGATAGTAACATTGAATGTTTTAGTACCAGTTTCATCGGCTGCCCAAGTTAAAGTTCCTGAAGTGGCTGTAAAATCAGTACCGGAAATAGCTGTACCTGATGAAGTTTCATAATTAACCGAAACACCCAGATAACTTCCGCCAGTAAGAGTAACGGTAATCGTACCAGTGCCAGCACCTTCGGAAACCGTTGGGTCATCGATGGAAATAGTTGGAGCACCGTCATTATCAGTGATTGTGGCCGTATGAACATCGGTAGCACCTTTTGTTCCGTTGGTCGGAGAACCCATGGTAACAATGACAGTTTCAGAAAGTTCATCGATAACATCATCGATAATTGTGATTGTAATATCTCCGGTAGTGTTGCCAGCAGTGATGATAAGCGGGCTAGCGGTGATCGTGAAATCTGAAGTTAAAGTTGCTGTACCAGTGGCATAGGTATATGGAACGGTAACATCGGAGGCATAAGCATATGAAAGACTGGCTGTAAGTGTAAAAGTACCAACATTTTCTGCACCAGACTGCGAAGCCAATGTCCAGTTAACTTCCGGTTGAAACTGCCAATTTAAATTATGTCCGGCGTCAAAAGAATTAAGTCCCGGATTAACTTGAGTGCCGCCTGAAGCATCGGAATCTTTAACATTTACATAAGTAACAGCTTGACCAGCACCGGCAATTAAATTCCAGTATGAGTCGGTTGAAGTACTGCGAAGAATAATAAGATGACTGGCGGCACCGGTTAAAGTTAGCGTACCGGAAATTGTTTGAGTGGTAGCGGCGGTAAACTGAAAATTTTTATCTTGTGTAGTGCAAGTAAAATTATTAAATGTGGTTGAACCGGAAATAATCGAGGTTTTTGTCGCATCATCAAAAGTAACGGTTCCGGCACGCTGAGTAAAAGTACCAACTCGAGCAAAATTTCCGCCAATCGTAATGGCACGATTACTAACTGTCACATCAAAATCTCCGGCTGTGATGGTTAAATTATTATTTATATCAAGTGCGGCACCGAGTTCGAAAATGTCAGTTGCACCATCAGTGGAATTAATCGTAAGGTTATAATAAGTTGCTGATAAGGTTGTAACAGTATAAGTATCGGCAACAGCATCGCCATCACCTGTGAATTCCACTGTTCCGGAATCGGTATCCATAGCCGGTAACGACAAAGTCCCACTGCCCCGCCATCGAAGCGTTCCGTTATTCAAAAAAGTGGTAGACACAGTAAGACCGTTGGCCCCTAAGGATAATATACCGGAAGTGATGGTGACATTTTTAATTGTTTCCGTAGCACCCAAGGTAAATACCGACGAAGCCCCACCAACAATAACCAAAGTCGCATTTGTCATTGTCCAATCTTTCATGGTGTATGGTCCGACTACGCCATCATAGGTAACAGTTGAACCTACATCAAACTGCGGATAACTAGCAGAATCTGCAGTAACAGTTTCACCGCCTTGAAGTTGCAGATTACCGGTATTATTTACAACTATAGTTTCCGTACCTGCTCCAGAAACAGTTAAATTTGCGCCATTTAAACCGAAAGTACCTTGTTGAATTATTAAATCTTGCCCACTAGTATTCATTGTAAGAGCCGTTCCAGACAAATTTACGGATCCACCGGTTTTATTTACCGTTATATCGGCATCGAATAAAGCCTCCGCGCCTGCAGCAAGGGTAAAGGTTTGGACTGCAGAGCCCGTAAAGAGCAAAGATGCGGTACCGCAGGTACTTAAAGTACTTAATTCAACATTACCACGAGCTTCGAGAACCCCATTACTTAAGCCACCAGTATTATTAAGAAATTTAAGCAGCCCTGTAACAATCAAAGTATCACCAGATAGATTTGACGAATTATTTACACCACTAACAGTAAAATTATTAAAAGTCTCTGAAACATTAAAATTCCATGTAGCAAAATTACCGTCTTCGATCACAGTGCCAGTACTGGGATTAAATGTACCACCAGCCGTATGAGTCCAATTACCACCAACATTAAAATTATTTGGAGGAGCGTTAAAAGTACCTCCGGATAAAGTAAAATTATTATTAAGATCAATAGTGGAACCACCGTTAAATGTACCGCCAGATTGGGTAAATGTGCTGGTAAACGTAATTGGTGCGGAATCCTGATTAAAGATACCTGCCTGTAGAGTAAATGCCCTAGCAAAAGTTGTGGCTGTTGAACCTGTAAAATCAACCGTTGCATTAGCATTATTAATGGTAAATACGTTGAATGTTGTAAACCCAGAAGTGATAGTTATCGTATTTGTACCCGAACCAGAGACAAGTAACGTACCCGTGCCTCCATCATAAGTATTTTCTACTATCACGGCGCCTTGAGCATTTAAAATAGCACCATCAGTGTTAAAAACACCGTTCGTTAATGTTAATGTTCCAACAACTATAAGTGTCTCACCGGCTACCCCAGCAAGAGATCCCTGACTATTATTAATTTGAAAATTATTGAATACTTCGTCAGCTTCGGAATTCAAACTATCAACATTCCACGCGTAACCGCCAGGATATGGGCAATCAAAAACAACAGACCCGTTATTATGTTGCCATGCGTTTGCTCCGGCACCCTCGGCGATCGTAAAGGGCTGTGCAAAATAAGCAGTTCCGGAGGTGGAAATAAAAACCGCACCACTATTAAGCGCGAAGCTACCATTAAAATCCAATGTCCCCGCACCATTAAAGGTACCGGTAGCAAGTGTGAAAGTGTTGTTAAAAGTTACAGTCTGATTCCCGGCGTTAAAAATTCCAGCAGACTGGTTATAGGCTCCGGTAAATGTCAGAGCATCAGTACTCCCTGTAAAAGTTCCGGCACCGGCAAAAGTGGTAACCCCTGAAACAGTAAAGGCACGAGCCTGAGTAATTGTGCCAGTATATCCAGCACTCAAATTAAAAGTAGTAATTGAGGCGACTGCTGAAGCATCAATGGTACAATTTTTTGTTGAAGTGGCGTTAAAAGTCACGATATCTCCGGCCACAGGACAAGTATCGCCGACATCCCAGTTGGCGCAGGTACTCCAATTTTCATTCGCCCCTTCACCATCCCAAATATGAGTGTCGGCCTTAGCCTGATTGATAAACAATAAAAAACCAAAAAAACTTACAAAAAATGTAAGAAAAGAATATTTCAAAAAGTGATTCATATAAGCCTATTAAATTCTTACACTATTATATCTGATTCTTGGCCAAAACAAAATAAAAAATGGGGAAATCCCCCCCCCACACCTATAACAAAATTTTATGATGAAAAAAATCGCCCAAAAGGGCGATTTTTTTTATAATTCTGACAGTCTTGAAAGTAGTTCCACTAAATCTTCTTTAGAGTAAAAATGCATGGTTACCGTTCCTTTTCCAGCCCGTTCGCGAATCTCAACTTTTGTCCCCAAAATTTCTTGTAACCTTTTCTCATGTGCCACCATATTTGGATCAACCCGATGGCCAAAAACCGACTTAGGTCGATGACCAGCCACAGTATGTTCGGCCGAACGAACTGTAACCTTACCGGTCAACATGGTTTCAAAAAGCTCTTTTTGTTTGGCCGGATCATTTTCTGACAACAAAGTGCGAGCATGACTCTTGGTTATTTTTCCTTCTTTCAAAGCATCCTGGATATATTCTGGTAATTCCAACAAACGCAAAGTATTAGCTACAGCTGATCGACTTTTGCCAACCCGGACTGAGGCTTCCTCTTGGGTAAAATGAAACTCATCCATCAACGCTCGAAAAGCCAAAGCTTCTTCCAACGGATTAAGATCAGCCCGTTGTAAATTCTCAATTAAGGCCCACTCAATTTTTTGCTGTTTGGTAGCATCGCGAACAATTACTGGCACGGTTTTTAAACCTAAAGCTTTAGCTGCTCGCCAACGCCGCTCACCGGCAATCAATTCATATTGATTATCACAAAAAGTAACAACCAAAGGCTGAAGAATTCCATGTTCTTTAATCGAACTGACTAAATCATCAAGATCCGCAGCCGCAAAATGATGACGTGGTTGATGCGGATTAGGAACAATGTCACCAACGGGGATTTCTTTAACTTCTTGATGTCCGACAACCGAAGTTACCACCTCGGAAACTTTATTAGTAGGAATAAGCGAACCTAGTCCCCTCCCTAGTACTGGTTTTGTATTCATAATTTGAGTGTTGGAGTTGTGGAGTTGTGGAGTTGTGGAGTGAAGGAAATGATTATCTTAAAAATAAATTTTCCATAACTCCATAACCCCACGACTTTATACACTCCATAACTTTTATAGATCTCCGTTTTCCCTCATAAGAAACTCTTGAGCTAAACGCTCATAAGCCTTAGCAGCTTTTGATGATGGATCATAATGAAGAATAGTTTTACCAAAAGATGGAGCTTCGGCCAACCGGACACTGCGCGGCACCACGGAACGGAAAATATTATTAGGAAAATACCGATACAACTCCTCCAAAACTTCTTTAGAAAGTTTGGTACGTGAATCATACATGGTTATAACTGCACCCATGACTTTAAGATCAGGATTAAGTTGTTCACGAATAAGATCGACTGTACCCAAAAGCTGACTTAAACCTTCAAGAGCATAATATTCAGCCTGAACTGGAATTAGAACCGAATCTGAAGCTGTTAAACCATTGATGGTTAATAGACCAAGGGACGGTGGATTATCAATTAAGATGTAATCGAAATCATTACGAACTTCTAAAATACCCTTTCGTAAAAAATGTTCTCGTTCTTCTATATTAACCAATTCTACTGCTGCCCCAGCCAAAGCTTGAGTAGCTGGAATAATTTTTAAACCCTCGTGGGCCGTTGGCATAACAAGATCGCGCATACGATGCGAACCAATCATGCCCTCGTAAATACCGGCCGGCAAATTTCGATAATCTATTCCTAAACCAGAACTAGCGTTGGCCTGTGGATCAAGATCGATTAATAAAACAAACTTACCCAGATGTGCCAGGTAAGCGGCCAAACTTAAAGACGTGGTGGTTTTCCCCACTCCACCTTTCTGATTCACAATCGAAACCACGTGAGCCATAAGTGGTTACATTATAACAAAAGGTTTCAAGAGGAGGAAGAGGACGAAGGGTTAAATTTGAAGGATAAAAAAAGACCACAAAAAAACCCAATCTTACGATCAGGTTTTTTTGGTTGCGGGGGCCGGATTTGAACCGGCGACCTTCTGGTTATGAGCCAGACGAGCTGCCAGGCTGCTCTACCCCGCGGTATTGCTTTTTGATTATGCGCTGACTTTGGCTAAAAGTCAATAATTTGGCTTGCCACCCGAAGCTCGCCTCGAGCGAAGGGTGGTAGCGGGGGTGGGGATCGAACCCACGACCTCGGGCTTATGAGTCCCGCGCTCTAACCAACTGAGCTACCCCGCCATATTGGAAATTCCAAACCCCAAACAAATTGTAAAATTTAACTTTTAAATCTCAAATTTGGACGGTTAGATAATAACAAAAACTTGTCACAAACGCAAGGATATGTTAGTATTTCATTCGAAATGAAGCTGGGCGGGTGGCGGAACTGGTATACGCGCGGGACTCAAAATCCCGTTCTCGCAAGGGATTGAGGGTTCGATTCCCTCCTCGCCCACCAGGCAACTGCCTCGTAATAATTAAACATATTACGAGGCAACTGCCTGGTCCACCAAAAAAACAGCAGAAAAATCTGTTGTTTTTTTATTTTTTTAGTCTCAGTCTTTTTTAAAAAAACAAAAAGTGTTATAATGCAACCATCAACTATGACTCTAACCGCTCATGCCGCCATAGGTGCAGTTATTGGTGAATCTATTGGCAATCCTCTTCTAGGTTTTGTTATCGCTATTGCTATTCATTTTCTAATCGACATCATTCCTCACGGCGACAATTTCCTTTCCAATAACTTTCGTATTCTTAAACGTCACCGCAAACAAGCTGTAGCTTATGTCACTGTCGACGCTATCTGTGCCATCCTTTTTATCTTGTTTATAGTTAACGTTCGAGACGTTGCTCTAATACGCCCTATCAGTATGGGAATTATTGGTTCAGTTTTACCTGATTTATTGGTCGGTCTTTACGATGTCACAAAATCAAAATATCTCCATTGGATTTTTAACCTACATTTCGCCTTCCATAATTTAATAATAAAAAAACATGGTGATGTCCCATTACGTTATGCATTAATCGCGCAAGCGGTTCTGGTTGTATTACTTCAAACTCGATTATAAAAACAAAACACCCTGTATCAAACGGGGTGTTTTTTTAATTCTTTTTCTAACTCTTGCCACAATGGGTTATCAGCTAAAAGTTTTTTAGTTAAAGATAAGATCTTTGGTCCTTTAACTTCTAACATATAAACTGTCCGTTCTGGACTTAAAGCAAATGAGTCGGCTATATTATCAATAATATCAGCAATTTTTATCGCCCAAGCTTCACGATCGTTGGTTTTGGTCAGGTTATCAATCATTGCCTCCCAGCGAATGTCACCGACTGGCAAATTTTTATCAAAACTGCATAAACGAACCAAATCGACCACTCGCGATGAAAAACCCAAACGTAACAATTCTTCAAAAGAAACATTTCCATCTTCATAAACATCGTGCAAAAGACCGGCTAAAACTACTTCATCAGAAAAACCAAAGGATCGCAAAATTTCTGCCACATCAAACGAATGTTTATAACTAGGAATATTAGGCAAACCCTTACGTGAACCACTAATAGTTGATTTTACCAAATCTCCGGCTTGCAAAAATAAGGCATCGTTCATAAATTACAAATTTTTAATGTCTCCTCGGCAGTTTTACTCCAAGAAAATTTTTCTGCCCGTAGTAAACCTTTTTCAATATAGGATTGTCGTGTTTTTTCGTCAGTCATTTCTTTCATAGCTGTCGCTAGTTCTAACGAACTGTCAGTTGAAATATAACGAACAGCTGACCCACAAACTTCTGGTAAAGATCCTTCTCGAGTTGTTATAACTGGAGTGCCAAGAGTCATAACTTCAAGTGGTGGTAAACCGAAACCTTCATACAGTGAAGGAAAAATTAAAGCCTTAGCTCCAGCTATTAATGAATTTTTCTCGTCCGCCGAAGCATAGCCGATCTCTTCTATAAAATCTGCACCATTAAACTCTTTAATTGTCGTCTCAAATTTCCAACCACGCTTCCCTACTACCAATAATTTATAATCTGGAAACTTTTGATGAAAAATTTTCATGGCTTTAGCGGCCAAAACAAAATTCTTACGCGGCTCGATAGTACCCAGACATAAAAAATATTTGTCTAATCGATTTGGCATTGCTGCAAATACAGTCACTGCCGGATATATAACCGAAATCTTCTCGTTTGGAATTTTAAAAATTCGCATCAAGTCTTTTTTAGTCACTTCAGAGATAGAAATTATTTTCTCAGCCCGACGAATACTTCGTGGCACGACAACTTTTGTAGAAAACCAGCGTGAAAAACCACTAGGAAACCATTCTGGATGGTCGTAAATAGCTAAATCATGAACCGTTATTACTGCCTTGCCCCTCAAACAAAGTGGCAACTGCCCATGCGGGGCAAAAAAAATATCAGGACTATACGAATGAACCAACTGTGGAAAAGAAAAATGATTAAAAAAGAAATTACCCTTCTTTGTGGGTACATGGGCTATTTTAATTCGGGAAGTTTCTACTGCCAAATCACCGACATATTTATCCGAAAAAAATAACACGAATCTGTCATTCGTATTCGCATTAATTAGAGCTCGGACCAAACCATCGGTGTATTCAGAAATTCCGCCAAACTGTCCATTGGCGGGATCTAAAACGTAACGACAATCAATAGCAATTTTCATATGAATTCTCCCTCTCTCGTATGCCTCATACGGGGGAGGGTTGGCCTGCCCACCGTAGCCTTGCTCGCCAACCGTAGCTTTAGCGAAGGTTGGGCGAAGGTGGGGGTGGGGACTTAAAGCATCCAACTCAAAAATCCCAAAGCCCCGCCAACAATCAAAGAAACAATAATGCCGGCCACAATGACTCCGGCTACTACAGCCGGAAAAGAATACTGCTTTTTGATATTAAAAATTACCGCTAAGGCTGCACCGGTCCAGGCACCGGTCATAGGCAACGGAATAGCCACAAATATAGCTAGAGCCAATGCGCCATACTTATCATAAGAGCCCTTAAATTTTGCTTTTTTCTTCTCTAAATAAACAATCAATGTTCGGTGAAGCCATGGCCAATGTTTTTCCGCCCAAGATAAAACTTTAGGCAATAAATAAAAAATAATTGGCACTGGTAAAATATTACCGATGACAGAAAATAAAAAAGCCGACCAAACCGGCAAACCAAATACCGAAACCCCTAGCGGAATCGAACCACGAAGTTCGGTTAAAGGCAGGGCCGCGGAAAACAAAGTCCAAATTTCTGGAGATATAGTCATAAAAAAATAAAAATTCGTTGTCAATTCGTAATTCGTATATTCGACACACGTTCGTAATTCGCGCCCCTTCCACTACCATTCAAAATTATTATAAGTCCAAACCGTTAAAGCTTTTACATCGCGTAATCGGCCGGCTGCCGAATCAGAACCTAGGACAACGACAAAAATTTCCTTTCCGCCATCTTTTTGCGCTTCTACCCCAAGACAATAACCAGCTTCTGGAAGATACCCTGTCTTGCCACCAACAATTTTGTATGGATCTTGATTAACAAAACCATTTAACAACTCATTAGTATTTTCTAATTGATAAGTATTGCCATCAATATCAGTAATTGTTGCCGAGGCTTGTTCTGTAGCAAAACGAATATTTTCATTTTGCAACGCGGCACGCAACATAATTACAAGATCTGGTGCCGTTGAACGATTATCCGAAGACAGACCAGTTGGATCGGCAAAAGTAGTTTGTTGCATACCAATTTCAGCCGCCTTTTCATTCATACGAGCAACAAAATCACCCTCAGAAAAACCTGACAAACGAGCCAAGGCAGCTGTAGCTGTATTGTCTGAAGAAACCAAACTGGCTAAAAGTAAATCTTTTATTGTAACAGCTTGACCAGCTGGAATATGCTGTTTACCACCCTCACGATAATCACTTGATTCAATCGTAACCACGGCTCCCTGATCTGGATTTCCTGAAAGAAAAACCAAAGCTGTCATTAATTTTGTCATGCTGCCAATAGAACGAGCTTCGTCAGCATTTTTCTCGAACAACACAGCACCGCTTTCCGAATCCATAACCAAAGCTGTAGTTGCGGCTGTTACTACACCAATACTTTCCGGATTTATTTTTTTTGGTGTTCTAGAAACATCAGCAGCTACAGGAAAACCCGGTCTTAATACCATCATGGCTTTACCAAAATTGCTTTCAAAAGGTTGTGAGTCTGTCGCTTTTGTATATGATTCAACTACCCCGGCGTCAACCGGAAAAATCTGTACCAAACCTATTGCCAAGATTATTTCAACTAGGGCTTTATAAATCATACGATTTGTTTTTCTGTCGACACAGATTCAGTTCCATTCAACTCCTGAATCATTTGATCTATTTGTTGATTATTATGAAAACTTTCAAAGTCTGGTAACTCAGAAACACTATGTGCACCAAGATGTCGCAAAAAATCTAAGGAGACAGAATAAACCGATTGCAATTTAGTTGGATCATCTTTTTCTTCAATCAATCCGCGCATCAAAAGATTTCGTAAAATCAAAGTACAGTTGATTCCACGAATTTGCTCAATTTCTGGTTTAGTCATTGGGCCACGATAGGCAATGATAGTTAAAGTCTCCAAAGACGGCTTTGACAGTTCCCCGACCATATCTTCCTTAGCAAAGAGCTTGACCGCCTCAGCCGCAACTGGATTAGTAGCTAATTGTAATTTACCTTCTTGCTCTAAAAGATGAATACCGGAACTTTCAATATTACGAAGTTTTTTCAATTCCTCGATTGCTTCACGTAAAGTTTCTTGATTAGTGTTTAAAGCCTTAATCAAAATCTTGACATCAAGCGGTTTAGCCGCGGCAAAAAGGATGGCTTCTAGTGTTTGGGTTAGCATATTGTTTATAAAAGTGGTGGAGTGTTGGAGTTATGGAATCGTGAAGTTTTGGAAGTTCTGTTCTTAAAATAATAATCATCCTTCACTCCATCACTCCATCACTCCACAACTCCATAACTCAATAACTTTATTCATTCCTAGTAAGTAAAATATCATCAAACGCTTTAGACTGTTGAACTTTTACCAATCTTTGTTTTACCAATTCCAATAAAGCCAAAAAGCTTACCACAACCTCGGCTCGGGATTTGGCCGCTCCAACTACATCTGAAAAAACAAAACTGGCTCTAGTCATTATTGCTTTATGAATATCGCGAATCCTTTCTTCAACCGAGGCAACTCGTTCAAGTGAAGCTTGGCGCAAAACAAAAAACGGTTCCAATCTTTTTATCAAACCACGAAAAGCTTCGGCCAAAATATTAGTAGAAATATTTTCCGGTGGACGAAAACCTGGTTCAATCGGCAATGGCACGTACGGTCGATCAAATAAAACCGCACCGCTTACATACATATCTTCCAACTTACCCGCCACTTCAACAAAAGCACGATAAAGACGAAGTTGAGCCGCTAAATTACTTTGATCAATAGTTTCTTGCTCTGGTGCCGGCAAAATAGAATTTGATTTGATAAGCAAAAGACGAGCAGCTACAGTTAAAAAATCAGCCAACTCTTCGGCCGGAACTTCATTTTCATTTATAAACTTAAGATAATCGCCAGTAACTTGAGCCAAGGCGACTTCGGAAATCGGCAACTCCTCCTTTTCAATTAAGGTGAGTAGTAAATCAAGGGGACCGGAGAATTTTTCAATTTTTATTTCGTAAGACACAAAAAGTATTCTCCCTCCTTCGTATGCTTATTATATTCTGGCATACGGGGGAGGGTTGGGGTGGGGGGGGATTATGGACGCAATCTTTGGACATCCCTAGGAAAAATAGTCGCCTCTTTTATATTTTCCAGACCAAGAATATTTTGAGTTATTCGTTGCAGTCCCAAACCAAAACCGCCTTCCGGAGGAATACCGAATTTATGCATCATAAGATAGTCTTCGAAATCAGCCGGATTCAAACCCTTGGCTTTTATTCTGGCAATTTGGTCATCATAACGATTTATACGTAAACCGCCGGTAATGATTTCACTACCAAAACCAATCAGATCAAAACTTAAAGTCGAGGTTGAATCCTGTGGGTCAAGCATGGCGTAAAAAGGCCGTTTAGTTTCTGGATAATTCATCACAAAAACAAAGCCACAATTATGTTCACGAGGGCCCCAAACTTTTGATAACCACTTTTCGGCTGCTGGTGAAAGATCTGGTTCGGCGGTTTCGTCTATACCAGTTTCTTTTTTGTAAATTTCCAAAGCTTCAGTTAATTTTATACGCGGAAATTTATCGCCGAGCGGAGGTAAAGTTGCATTCAATAATTCCAATTCTGACCGACAATCTTCGGAAACTGTTTTAAACATCGCTCTAATAGCCGCTTCGGCATGAACCATAATTTCTTCCATGCCATCTACAAAACCAAGTTCAAATTCCAATTGGTTAAATTCAGTTAAATGTCTGGAGGTAGCGAATTTCTCGGCTCGAAAAGAATACGAAAGTCCGTATACACCTTCAAAAACTCCCATGGTGATTTGTTTGTACAATTGAGCCGATTGGGAAAGCGTAGCCTCGCGACCATAATAATCAACTTTGAAAAATTCCGCCCCGCCTTCTGAAGCCGCGCCGGCCAAAACCGGAAAAAAGATTTCCGTAAAGCCCTGTTGCTCCATATATGACCGATAACCATGAACCAAAGCCGCTTGCACGCGAAAAATTGCCCGCTGTTTTGGATGACGCAAGGTTACAACTCGATTATCAAGCAAAGTTTCTAATTGAACATCCAGAACATCTTTATTTATTTCAACCGGTACGACGTCTTTTACCGGCGATAAAACTTCAACCTTAGTTGCTTGCACTTCGACCTCATTGACATTTGGATCCTTACTTTGTTTCTTAACCACTTTTCCAGTAACTCGTAATACAGATTCAACTTGCAAATCTTTAATTTGGCCAAGTTGATCAGCATCAAGCACTACTTGTAAAAAGCCGGTCCGGTCACGCAAGATAGCAAAACCAAATTTATTTAAATCACGTAAACGATGCAACCAGCCGGCTATTGTTATTTCCTCGCCAATTTTTTGAGCAGCATTTTTATTTAAAGTTCTGACCATATTATTTTTATTCTTTCATCTTTAGTAAAGAAAGGAGTGGGGTGATAAATTAAATTACGGAGTAATTCTATTAATAAGTCTTGGAAACGGAATTGATTCTCTCACATGTTCTAATCCACAAATCCAAGTAACCAAACGTTCGAGCCCAAAACCAAAACCAGAGTGTGGCACCGAACCATATTTGCGCAAATCGAGATACCATTGAAAAGGTTCTAGTGGAAGATCGTGTTCTTTAATACGCGCAAGCAAGGTCTCATAATCATCCTCACGCTGACTACCACCAATAACCTCACCATAGCCTTCTGGAGCAAGCAAGTCGGCACAAAGAGCACGTGATGGATCTGAAGGGTCACGCTTCATGTAAAAAGCTTTAACTTCGGCTGGATATTTCTCGACAAAAATTGGACGATCGTATTGCTTGGTTAAAATAGTTTCATCATCACCACCCAAATCATCCATATCACCAATGTCACTACCAAGTTCACGGAGTTTGGTCACAGCTTCAGCATGAGTCATCCGCACAAACGGCGCTTGAACTTTTTCCAAAGCATCGACATTACGTTCCAAAACTTTTAGTTCGTGCTGGTTCTTTTCTAAAACATCTTTAACAATACGACAAACTAAGGCTTCTTGAATTTTCATGTTCTCGTCATGCTCAACAAAAGCCGCTTCAGCATCCATCATCCAAAATTCAGTTAGATGGCGACGAGTCTTTGATTTCTCTGCTCTAAAAACCGGACCAAAATCAAAACAACGACCAAGACTCATAATTCCAGCTTCTAAATACAATTGACCTGATTGTGCTAGATAAGCTTTACCGACATCAAAATATTCCATTTCAAAAAGTTCGGTTGTTCCCTCACAAGCATTCGGAGTCAAAATCGGTGTATCAAATTTTACAAAACCAATTTCTTTAAAATAATCGTAAGTGGCACGAATAATTGTGTCGCGTACACGTTGAATAGCCCACTGTCTTTCAGAACGAAGCCACAAGTGACGATTATCTAAAAGAAAGTCGGGCCCGTGTTCTTTTTTACCAATCGGATAATCATCCGGGGCCAATTGAACAATTTCGACCGAAGTGCCATCAAGTTCAAAACCTGATGGAGCACGAGACTCAGCTTTGACTGTTCCGTGAATAACCACCGACGATTCAATACGAAGCGAGTTCAGCTTCTCCCACTGCTCAACTGGCAAATTAGCTGCCGAATAGACGATTTGAACACGACCTGAACCATCACGAAACTGCAAGAAAAAAATCTTGCCACTGGAACGGAAGTTATAAGCCCAACCCTTAAGTTCGACTTCTTGGCCGAGGTATTTTTCAATCTCGGAAACTGATGTGTATTGAGACATAATGTTTTATCTCGCCGAAGCCCAAAAAGCGTAGGCGGAGTATTGGTTATTTTAGCTTAATTTATGTATTTGGTGAAGTGGAAAAATCACCCTGATTAAAAGACAAAAAGTCTCTTAAATAAGATAAAAATCTAAAATAAAACCTTTTCTCTGGGCGAACGAGGAAACAAAACAACTTTTTCGATTTCTTTAATACCTGTCAAATACCTCAACAATCTCTGAAAACCAAATCCTGCACCGGCGGTTTTAGGCAACAAACCACATTTGGCTAAATCCAAATAGATTTTGTATAGGGCAAAATCCATTTTTCGTTCCTTCATTTTTCTGATAATTATTTGATAATCGTCTTCTCTTTCTCCACCACTTAATCCTTCTTCAAAGCCTTCGGGATAAATTAAATCATAGTTGATAAAACGACCTTTTTGCTTCGAATCCTCTTTATCATAAAATTCTCGATAAAAACTTTCCAACCAAAAAGGCGTTGTCGTCTTTGCGGTTAAAATTTCTTCATAATCCGAACCGTATTTTTCTTCCATTTCATAAGTTTTCAACCTTGGAAATTTCTTTTTAAGATCAGGTAATTTTCGACCCAAAACTTTTAATTCCTCAATGCATTCTTTTTTTACTTTTTTAACCAAGATGATCAAAAATTCTTCCATCAGTGAATAAACTATTTCTTTCGTACCATCTTTTATTTCAAAATCGATTTGTTGAAATTCAATTAAATGTCTTGATTTTGCTTGATCTGATTTTTCTAAACGCACATTTGGTGAAACAATATAAATTTTATCTATTTCCTTGGCCATTAGCGAAAGCTGCTTATGAAAAATCATGCTTTTAGTCAGCATTAATTTCTGACCTTCATATTCAATACTGGCTTGATGAACGGCGTGCGATAAAGGATCGGTAACCGGAGAAATTATAACCGGCGGTAATTCAATAAAACCTTTTTTACGAAAAAACTTATGAATTTCTCCTAATGCAAAAGATTGAATTTTTAAAACGGCCGCCATTTGTCGACTGGTTATATGCGAATATAATTTTTGAGTGGACTTTTCCATATTATGAGATTTATTTTTTAAATTAAAACTATAATTATTGATGAAATTTTTCTGGCCTGGCGGCCGTTAATTGGAAACAAAGGATAAAACATAAATTAAAATAAGTTAAATAAAGTTTTAAAAGCGAAAAAAATCAATAAACCGGCCGAAAAAATCCTCATTTTTACAATAAAATATGTGGCCTTTTGCTTTAAAAACCACGCCAGCAAAACTACCAAACCAAAAAAAGTTAAAGCACCAAATGATAAACTTAAAGCACCGAAAAGTGCTGTTAACCAAAAAACTTTTTCCTGAAAAACACTTCCGGCCACACCAATATAATAAAAGATCGTTCCAACATTCAATAAAACCAACAAAGACCCACTCCAAAAGCCTTTCAATTTTTTAATTTCTTTTTGTTCTTTTTTTCTTAAAGCATTCAAAAACTCTCTGACCCCGACAAAAAACATATAAGCAAAACCAAAAATTCCAATAGTTATTTTTATCGGATAAAAATCGGCTACCAAACTTAAAACTCCGAAATAAGCTAAAAGTATAAAAAAACCGTCTATTAAAGCCGCCCCAAAAGCCACTTTGGCTGCTTCTTTAAACTCACCTTCTAACCCGTACAAAAAAACCGAAACCTGAACCATCCCCGGCAAAGCCGCGGCTGTAAAACCGACAATAAATAAAGAAATTAATAATTCCATAATATTAACAAAAAACCAGCGATTTTCACTGGTTTTCTTTGTAAAAAAAATTTAAATTACAAACAAAGCCAGTGTCACTGGTTATTATTATCGTTTTGGTTTTCGACACGGAATTGTTTCATAGCAAATGTACTTTATTCTAAATTTATTTTTTTGTCAAAAAGTCCTATGCTAATATTGACAAAAACAAAAAAACACCTTATATTAGCCGTGACTTTCGGAGCTGTTCCGAGGTCTCCTTCCGGCGGACTTTCTAGTCCGTTTTCAATCCTCAACAACGCAGGACCACCATGCTCGGTCGTTCATCTTCCTACAGTAATCTTCCTGTCACCGAAGTCGAAAGGACTTTGGCCGAAATCCGTCACAACCCGATGCATATGTTCGATGTGCCGGAAAACTCACAACTCCCTCTTCTGACCATCCTTCTCGACGACGAGGAACCGGACATCTTTGTCCTCCTCGTCTCTGCCGTCCTTTCAGGACCTCGAGGTATGGTCGAGTTTCTCGCCCACCTGGCCCACAACCCCAAACTTCGCCAGGTCGCGGTCAAACAAGCCTTTTCCACCCCAAACGTCACCATCCTCTCCGACAAGATCGTCGAAGTGGTTCTCATGAACCCGACGGTTCAAGCTGCCATCAACAACTTCAGGCAGATCACCGCTGCTCGCCCCGTCTTTCAGTCGAGCAGTCAGGCCGAAGCCTAATTTCTCTCCAGTTCTCCTCCACCCTAATCGGCCGAGGAGTTTTTTTAAAAAAATTATAAATTACAAGCCGCCCTTAAAGTAGTCGCTGGAATAGTTGGAAAATGCGCCACCAATAAACCTTCTACTGTTTCATGATACTCACTTAAAATTTCCCCACTTAATCTTGGCCGCAACAATTCGGCAAATCTTTCACTTAAAGCAAAACGCATTAATTTTAAAACTTCATCAGATAAAGGTCTAGCTGAAAACCATTGTTCGCTATCTATTCCAACACAAGCACGACAAACAACACCACCTTTCAAAGCATGCCAATTAAACTCACCGGGACGTATTACTTCACGACACTGAAGACAACTACTAAGTTCTGGTCTATAACCAAGTAAAGCTAAAAGTTTAAGAGCAAAAGCCGAAAGTAAAAAAGCCGCTCGTTCAGAAGTCAGTTCTGGTGCTTTGTGCAAAAAAATCAAAAAATTTTTTACTTCTTCATACAAAATCTTATCGGCCTCATGCTCGCGTGTACCTAAATCAACTAACTGTAGCATGTGATGCGCGGCCAGTGTTTTTGATAAATCATCATATAATCCGACAAATGATCTTTTTCTATCGACTCCAGCCAAGGTTTCATACGATCTTCCGTGAACAACCAACAAATCTACTTCAGCACAAAATTCCAAATGAGGAGCAAGCTTGGCTAAAGGTTTTTGTGCCCCCCGGCCAATGATCTCAATTTTTCCATGTTCACGAGTTAAAACCGAATAAACACGATCTGACTCTCGCCAATCGCGTTTGTTTAAAACTATTCCGGTGGTGTGATATAAAATCGACACAATCTTTCCCTCCCTTTAATCCCCTTTCCCTCCCTTTAATCCCCTTCCAAAAAACTGTTCCAAAATCAACATAGCCGCTAAAGCATCTTCATCAGCTTCGGCACCCTCTTCACGCTTCAGACGAATACTTTCTGCTGTAGTGTAAGCCTCGTCTTCCTCAAATACCGGTACGGATACTGCGGCTTTAATTTTTTCAATAAAAACTCTGGTCTTTTCCAATTGTTCCGGACCATGATGTCCACCTTTAGAAATAGGTGCGCCAATAACTACCTGCTCTATATCTTCCAAGGAAATCTTTCTTGCCAATTCTTTTATAGTATCTTCACCTCTATTTGGAATAACGTCCAAAGGCAAAGCTACCTTGGTTTCAGATTCACCAAAGGCTAAACCAATTTTTTTATCCCCGTAATCAATACCTAAAACTCGCATAAAAATTAACTTTTATTCACCTTATATCTAACTTGTAATATTTTTTCTTCCCTCTCCTTACGAAGGAGAGGATTGGAGTAAGGTTTACGGCAACGGAGTCAAAATTTCATGGCCGTTTTTTGTTACAACAACCGTCACTTCAAAATGTGCGGCCAAACTTTCATCCTCGGTTATTGCTGTCCAACCATCATCAGCGGTTATCAGTTCCCCACTTCCCATAGCAATCATTGGTTCGATTGCTAAACACATACCTGGTTTAAGCGGCACACTTGGTTGTCTGGGGTGGGTATAGTTGGGAATATGAGGTGATTCATGAACCGCGTGACCAACACCGTGTCCAACTAAAGACGTAACTATTCCATAACCATGTGGTTTAACATAATTTTCTACTGCTGCACTAATATCACGAACATCACCTTTAGGTTTAACAGCTCGCACTCCAGCAAACAAAGAATCTCGAGTAACCGACATTAATTTTTCTGCTTCAGAAGAAATTTTTCCCACCGGCACGGTTACAGCCATATCAGTAAATCGCCCTTTATATTCACAACCAATATCCAAACTAACAATATCACCTTCTTTTAATTTTATTTTCCGATTAGCTGTACCGTGTACAACCTCAGGACCAATCGAAACACATAAGGTTGAAGGAAAAGCCGGATCGTTTTTTGAACTACGATAACCTTTAAATGAAGGCACGGCTCCGGCCTCACGCAAAAAATTCTCAGCAATTTTATCTAGTTCGCCAATAAAAACCCCCGGCTGCACAGCTTTTATTGCTGCCATTAAAGCCTGAGAAAGAATTTTTCCGCCTTCACGCATGGCTTTAATATCTTCATCAGATTTTATTAGCGACATATAATATTAAATAAAAATTTTCTTTACGGCTGACGCTACTTCTTCTATCGTACCTGAACCGTCTATTCGGTGTAAAATTCCCATTTGTTCAAATTTATTGGCTACTGGTTCAGTCTCTTGATGATAAATTTCTAAACGCTGTTTAATTACTTCAGGTACATCATCTGAACGACGAATTAAATTACCTTGACAGTGATCACATTTACCAGCGTCTTTTGGTGGTACATATTTTAACTGAAAACCACAACGACATTTGTCACACTGAACCCGACCGGAAAGACGCTCGATTGATTGATCATCAGATATTTCAAGTAGCACGGCATGGGTCGGCTGGATGAATTGTAAAAACATTTCTGCTTGAGCCATAATTCTAGGGAAACCATCTAAAATCCAGCCATTAACCGCGTCTTCTTTATTAAGTCTTGTTTTGATAACTTTCAAAGCCAACTCATCAGGAACCAGTTTACCATTATCAAGATAATCTTTGGCCGATTTGCCGTCTTCTGAACCGCTAGCAATTTCATCACGAAGTAGCGCCCCCATGGAAATAGCCGGAATATTTAAATCTTTGGCCAATATCTCGGCCTGTGTACCTTTGCCGGATCCTTGTGGACCCATAATAAGAATTTTATTCATAACGGAAGTAGTATAACAGAGGTATTAAAGTAGGTTAAGGGGGGATAAATTTTATAAAAAAACTCAACCGGGATGGTTGAGAAAAAGACGGGGAGATGAATTTGAAGTCAGCGTCGCTGCTGTTGCTGACCACCATTTTCCAGCAGACTTTCAGGATTCGTGATCATCACCATGATGTCACGAACCGCATAATACTCTGGGTTGACGGCGTAGCAGATCGAGTTCGAAAGGGCGAACGCCGACCAGGTTGCGAAGGCCAAAGAAAGGATCGTTGGAACAACCCAACAAAGAGCAATCCTTGCCGTCGCTGCGTCGCTACCATCTCTCTCGTCATCCGGCTTCTTCCAGAATTTCGTATTCATGGCAACCATATAGGTGATGATGACGCCGAGCAGAGCAAGTGGTAACACCAGGCCAGAGATGGCCTTGACGTACTGCTGTTTGATCATGATGTGCCAGATTTGCGGGGCAACCTCCTGAACAACCTTACTCAGTTGTCCAACCAGATTTCCGGTGGCATTCAGGATTTGGTCGATACGTTCATTGGCCACCAGAAGGGCTTTGTCGGCCACCTGGGTCATTGTCGTGGCCGGTGGCTGAGCAGCCAAGGTCTGGGTGGCTGGCGACGAAGGTGCCGGCGAAACCGGCTGCGTTTGCTGGGCAGCCAGAAGGGCGGTCAGCGTCTTGATTTCTTGCCGCATCTCAGCCACGTCATCTGGTTGAGCTACCTGACCAACGGCCGGGTCTTTTGCGGCCTCGCTCACGGTAACAGCCGGCGCAGTGGTGTCCTCAGCGACCGCCTTGGTTGAGGCGATAAGAAGGGATATCAAAGCAACGATACAAAAAACAAGAAAAGATCTCTTCATCGGTATCTCCCATGGTTTGTGGAATCTTCCTTTCAGGAAGGAAATAACATATCAGAAAATAACCAAAATGTCAATAATAAGAAAAAACCGCCCAATGTTGGACGGCTTTTCTTTCACTGAAATTAACTATTACAATTCGTACTCACGCATCGTCAACTGAGCTTCAATCTGTTTAACGGTTTCAATAACAACGTTAACTACGATTAGAACTGACGTACCACCAATTACCAGACTTGTATTACCCGTAAAACCCTGAAGAGCCACTGGCATTACTGCAATTACTGCCAAAAACAAAGCCCCGGCTAGCAAGATACGATTGGAAACAAAATTAAGATATTCAGCCGTTGGTTTACCTGGACGAATACCAGGGATAAAACCACCTTGATTTTGCAGATTCTCGGCCACACGATCAGGATGAAAAATAACTGCAGTGTAAAAATACGAGAAGAAGAAAACCAAAAGGAAATAAACAATTCCGTAAATTAATTGATTATCAAATACTGTCATTGTGAAGTTAGCCGCTTCACGTAGCCATTCACTTTTTGCACCGGTAAAAAATTGAGCAAAAACTCTAGGGAACAAAATTATTGAAATTGCAAAGATTATCGGAATAACCCCAGCCATGTTTACCTTAAGCGGCAAATGATTAGCTACGGCTCCATACTGAGAAACCCGACCGCCACGAGCATACTGTATAGGAACATTACGCTGTGCTTCGTGCATTATAACAACACCGATAATCGTCAAAACTGCCACCAAGATAAAAAGAATCAGAGTTATTAATTGGGAACGATCGTAGACAGCTAATGAACGTTGCAAAAACTGTGGCAGTCCAGCGGCAATACCAGCAAAAATCATGATCGAAACTCCATTACCAACGTGCTTTTCTGAAATCAATTCACCGAGCCACATGATAAATATTGTACCGGCACTTAAAGATAAAATTGCAATTATAATCGCGATAAAATTTAAATCTTCAAAAACTGTAGGTGCTTGTTGGCGCAAAAGCAAAATCATGCTATACCCCTGAAATATTGCTAAAGGCACAGTCAACCAACGTGTCCAAGAATTAATTTTTTGTCTACCCTGTTCCTCTTTTTGCATTTCCTCAAACTTCGGAACAATCATGGCTAACAACTGAAAAATGATCGAAGCTGTAATATATGGGGCTACGCCCAAGGCAACAATTGAAAAATTTTCTAAAGTGCCGCCAGAAAAAATGTTTAGTAAACCAAAAAACTGATTAGTTTGGAAAAAAGAAGTTAGGGCTTCGGCGTTTAAACCTGGCACTGGAATGTGCGCAGCTACCCGAAAAATCACTAACATGGCGAGAACGAACAAAACACTGTTTCTCACCTCAGGCGTCCGAAAAACACGCTGAAGGATCATAATTTTATTTTAAGCGGCAATAATTTCACCACCGGCTTTGACAATTTTTTCTTCGGCAGTTTTTGAAACAAAACAACCTTTAATAACTAAACGATGTTTAACTTCACCTTGACCTAAAATCTTTACTCCGTTTTGTGATGAAGAAATCAAACCTTTTTCTAAAAGGTTTTTTGGTGTAACCGATGCAGAATCAGCAAAATGCTTGTCTAAAACTTGAAGATTAACTACTGTTGGTTTACTTCTGATCGCCTTAAAACCACGTTGCTTAGGCAATTTTAACATCAAGGAACGCAAGCCCTTAAGTTGAAGACCAGAACGACCGCCAGAACGAGCACGCTGACCTTTAACACCGCGTCCGGAATAAGAACCGGTTGAACCCAAACCACGTCCAACGCGTTTTTTTGTTTTAATGGCGCCTTCTGATGATTTAATTTTATGCAAAACAATAGACATAATTCTATTTTACTTCAGAAATCGGCTTATTGGGAAGACGGAGCCGTTTCATGGCATTTAATGTAGTTTTTGCCACGTTAATTTTATTGGAAGAGCCAAAAATTTTACTAACTGCGTTTGGCACGCCGCCGAGTTCCAAAACCAAACGAACTGCCCCACCAGCTTTAAGTCCAGTACCTTTAGGAGCTGGTTTAAGAAGAACGATGGCTGCACCGAATTTTTCTCTCACGGCATGAGGAATAGTTTCATCAACCATTGGGATAACGAAAACTTTCTTTTTTGCTTGACGAAAAGCTTTCTCCACAGCCATAGCTACGTCGGCACCTTTGGCCACACCAAAACCAATTTTGCCAGCTCGGTTACCAACAATAACTGCAGCACGAAAACGCATACGTTTTCCACCAGCTGTAACACGGGTAACGCGCGAAAGTTCCAAAATCTTTTGGTCGTATTCTTTTGGTTCACGGTTATCGCGGTTATCGCGATCGCGGCCTCGGCCGCGTCCACTTCCACCGCCACTACCACCACCACGACGACGATCGCCGCCGCCACGATTACCACGACCGGCAGGACGATTTTGTTTATCCAAAACCGGCGCTGCAGCTGACGTTATATTATTTACGACTGGAGTTGTGTTTTCTTCCGACATATCATTTTAGAAATTTAAACCACCTTCACGGGCGCCGTCAGCTAAAGCTGCGACTAAACCATGATAACGATAACCACCACGATCAAAAACGACTAGCTCAATTTTCTTTTCTTTTGCACGGCTAGCCAAAAGCTTGCCGACTTCTTTGGCTATTTCAAGCTTTGTGCCTTTTTCTTTTATTTCTGAATCAGAAACTGCAGCCAAGGTTTTTCCGACTGTATCGTCAATAAGCTGAGCGTAAATGTGCTTAAGACTGCGTTTAACTGTAAGACGTGGTTGCTCGGCTGTACCTTTTGTTCTAGAACGAACACGGGCAGCGCGCAACTTGGCCAAACTGCGTTTTTTTTCAATTGGATTTTTTACCTTCATATTATTAATCTTTAAGCGGCTCCGGCTTTACCAGCTTTACCAGCTTTTCGACGAATAGTTTCATCAGTATATTTTATTCCGGTTCCTTTGTATGGTTCAGGTGGACGAATTCGACGCATGCGTGCGGCCATCTCTCCAACCAATTGTTTATCAATTCCACTCAAAGTTACAATATTTTTTTCAACTACGGCGGCAACACCATCTGGTAAAAGAAATTCAACTTCATGAGAATATCCGACTTCCAAAACAATTTTTTTACCAACAACGTTAGCGCGATAACCAATTCCGTTTACTTCAAGTGATTTGGTAAAACCAACAGATACCCCATCAATCAAATTCTGTAAAAGAGCGCGGTTAGTTCCCCACAACGCTTTCTGTTTTTTGATTTCCGGGTGAGCTACCGATAATTTTAATTCCTCGCCTTCACGTACCATTGTTACGACTTCAGGTAAAATAATCGAAAGACTGCCTTTCGGTCCTTTGACCGTAACATTTTGGCCGTTCTGTGTCACCTCGACGCCAGACGGAACAACAATCGGTTTTAATCCAATGCGAGACATATTAATTTTAAGCAATTTCGCAAAGCACTTCACCGCCAAGTTTTCTGGCGCGGGCTTCTTTGTTAGTCATTAAACCATTAGAAGTGGAAACTATAGAAAAACCAAGACCGGAGAGAACTCTAGGTAATTCATCGTTTTTCATGTAAACACGACGACCTGGCTTAGAAATACGTTTAATCATGTGGATAGCTGGTTCGCGACGATTATACTTCAAAACTGCGCGAATTACCGGACGGCCAGCCTCGGTGGTTTGTTCTACTTGAGCAACAAAACCTTCCCGCTCTAAAATTTTTGCCAAACTAAATTTTAGTTTGGAAAATGGCAGGGTTATTTCCGATTTTCGTACAGCTTGCGCATTACGAAGACGGGTTAACATGTCAGAAATTGGATCAATCAACATATTTTCAAAAATTACCAGCTAGACTTTTTAATGCCAGGAATTTCACCACGATTAGCTAATTCGCGGAAACAAATGCGGCACAACTCAAAATCGCGCATGTAGCCATGCCGACGGCCGCAACGCCAACAACGGTTGACGCGGCGATTGGAATATTTCTGTTTGCGGCGCGATTTAGCGCGCTGATTTTCAGTTGACATAGCTTACTTCTTTTTTTCATCTTTCTTGAAAGGAAACCCGAGAGCTGTCAGAAGAGCTTTACTTTGCTCAGGGTTTTTTGCTGTGGTAGAAATTGTTACTTGAAGACCGTGAATAACCTCGATTTCATCAGGTCTAATTTCTGGAAACGACATGTGTTCACGAAAACCAATAGAGTAGTTCCCATTTTCGTCAAAGGCCTCAGCAGAAATTCCACGAAAATCACGAACACGTGGCAGAGTAATATTGACCAGCTTATCCAAAAAATGCCACATTCTTATCCCACGCAAGGTTACTTTCGTTCCAATAACCATACCTTTTCTAATCTTAAAATTAGAAATGGAAACTCTGGCCTTGGTTTTAACTGGCTGTTGACCTGTAATACGACGTAGCGTAGATTCAGAGGTTTCAATATATTTTGCTTCTTTTACTCCCTGTCCCAAACCAATATTAAGAGTAACCTTGGTTATTTTTGGTACAGCCAGGGTATTTTTAAGCTTAAGTTCTTCTTTAAGCTTAGGCACTACGTTTTCTTTGTAGAAAGTTTGCAATGACATAATTATTCTATATCTTCAATCGATTTTCCTCGATGAATTGTTCGAACCAAAGTTTTCTTGCCGTCCTTTTCGATAATTTTCTTACCCACCCGACCACTATTACCACTTTTTGAGGAAATTAATTGGACGTTAGAAATTTGAATTGGTGCAGGAAAGGTAATTTTTTGCCCAGCCTGACCCCGACCACGACTTTTTAAATGGCGCACAGCCAAATTTAAACCCTCGACCACAATACGGTTGAGTTTAGGAAAAACTTGTAAAACTTTTCCTTGTTTTCCCTTATCTTTTCCTGTGATAATCCGGACAGTGTCGCCGGTTTTTATTTTAAACTTCATATAATTAAAGAACCTCCGGGGCTAAAGAAATTATCTTGGTAAAACCCTTAACACGGAGCTCTCGAGCTACTGGCCCAAAAATACGTGTACCTTTTGGTTCTTTATTTTTAGGATCAATAATTACCGCTGCGTTTTCATCAAAACGAATATAAGTACCATCAGGACGTCGCGTTTCTTTACGTGTACGAACAATGACGGCGTGAACAACGTCGCTTTTTTTAACTGTCGCGTGTGGCACAGCATCTTTTACAGTTGCTGTAACCACATCACCTAAACGACCGTAGCGTTTTTTATAACCACCTTCAACTCGCCACATTTGAAGTTTACGTGCGCCGGAATTATCGGCCACATTTAACATTGAACGTAACTGAACCATATAAAAGATTAAACAGTTGTTTTCAAAACCTTTAATAAACGCCATCTTTTGTCGTGTGACAACGGTCTAGTTTCAACAAACTCTACCAAGTCACCAACTTTTGCCTGCTTTTCAGCGTCATGAACTTTATAACGATGACTCATTATATAACGTTTCTGATATTTCTTGTGAAGAACTGTACGATCAACCTTAACAACAATTGTTTTTGCCATTTTGTCAGAAACAACTGTGCCGGTAAAAACTCGTTCAGTTTTATTTTTTTCTTCCGTCATATTTTTTAAGCGGCTCCTTGCCTAAGATAGGTTTTAATTTTTGCAATGGTTTTTTTTGCTACTCTAATTTTTCTAACCTGAGAAAGCTGATGAGCAGAAAGTGAGGCGTGCAAACCACGAAGCTCTTCTTGAACTTCTTGCAAAACTTTATTTAAAACTTCTGGTGAAGCTTTTTTTAAATCTTTATCTTCCATATTATTCTCCTTTCACCAAAAATTTAATTTTAATCGGCAATTTATGAGCAGCTAAGCGAAGAGCTTCTTTTGCCACTTCACGGGCCACACCGTCCATTTCAAACATAACAGTTCCAGCTCGAACTACAGCAACATAATGGTCAACAGCTCCCTTACCTTTACCCATAGGCATTTCGGCTCCTTTTGTAGTAACCGGGTGATCAGGAAAAATTCTAATCCAAATCTTACCACCACGTTTAATTGAACGCGTCATAGCACGACGAGCTGCTTCAATTTGACGAGAGGTCACCCAAGCTTCGGTCATGGCTTTTATACCATATGAACCAAAAGCCAAATTGTTTTTTCTGGTGGCCAAACGTAGGCCGCGGCGGCGACCTTTATGCCATTTTCGGTGTTTGACTTTTTTTGGAATCAACATACCTTATAGATTAATCTTCCAGCTTTGTTTCAGAACCGCTTTTTTCAAAAATCTCTCCGCGGTTTATCCAAACTTTAATACCTATCGCTCCATAAATCGTTCTGGCGGTTACACAAGCAAAATCAATATCAGCACGCAAGTTATGCAACGGAACCTTACCATGAGCCAATGTTTCAACCCGAGCAATTTCAGCACCATTCAAACGACCACCTAAAGTAATTTTTACACCCTCGGCTCGAGCCTTCAAACCCTTTCAATAGACTGTTTCATGGCTCGACGGAAAGGAAAACGTTTTTCAATATCCGCAGCGATTTGTTGTCCAACAATTTGAGCTGACAAAGAAGGACGGGCTACCTCTTTAACATTTAAAGATAAGGCGACACGACGGCCACGATAAAATTTTGTTAAAATCTTTTTCTTCAAATCTTCAATTCCCGCTCCAGCCCGACCGATAATAAAACCAGGTTTGGCAGAAAAAATTACAATATTTATCTGTTGGCGAGTTCTTTCAATCTCAACTCGATCAACCAGGGCTTCTTTTAATTCTTTACGCAAAAAATCACGAATACGAACATCTTCGCGTAGCAAATCAGCGAAACCTTCCTTTTTGGAAAACCAAGCGGCATCCCAAGAACGGATAGTTGATAAGCGGAAAGCTTTTGGATGAACTTTATGACCCATATATTATTTCTTTTTGGTTGTTTTCTTTTCAACTTTTTTTTCCGTTTTCTTTGTCGTTTCTTCTTTTTCTGCCAAAACCAAAGAAAGATGTGAAGTGCGATGACGAATTGGTGTGGCACTACCAAAGGCTTTTGGGGTAAAACGTTTATAAACTGGACCACCATCAACCGTGATAACTTTTACAAACAATTTATCGGCAGAAATTTTGAAATTATGTTCAGCGTTAGCTATGGCTGATTTCAACAGTTTAACAATAGGCAAAGCTGCTTGTTGTTTTATAACTGAAAGACGAGCCAGAGCCTCACCGACAACAAGACCACGGACTGAATCCGCCACTAGACGCGTTTTACGCGGTGACATGCGAATAAATCTGGCTTTAGCTGTAATATCCATAGATGGTAGAAATTGAAAATCTCGAAAAAATTATTTTTTACCAGCCGGTTTTTTTGCCGGTGCTGAGGCAGAAGCTGCCGGAGCTGCAGCTGCAGCTTCTTCGGCTTTCTGAATTTTGCCACCATGACGAACAAACTTTCTGGTTGGTGAAAATTCGCCTAATTTATGTCCGACCATTTCTTCAGAAACACGAACATTTATATGTTCCCTTCCATTATGCACACCGATAGTAAAACCAACCATTTCTGGTGTAATGGTAGAAGAGCGCGCCCAGGTTTTAATAACTACTCGACTACCTGGACCAAGCTTTTGAATTTTTTGTAAAAGCTTTTCATTTATGAAAGGCCCTTTTTTCGAACTGCGGGACATATTTTAAACTAATTATTTTACCGAACTGCCGACAAATCGACCTTTTGGTCGACGTTGAACGATCATTTTATCTGAAAACTTTTTCTTTCGTGTTTTAACACCCAATGCTGGTTTGCCTTGAGGAGTTTTTGGATTCTTAAGACCAATTGAGTTACGACCTTCACCACCACCGTGTGGGTGATCAACCGGGTTCATTACCTTACCACGAACGGTAGGACGGAAACCTCGATGACGAGTACGTCCGGCTTTTCCCCAACGAACCAAACCATAATCAGGATTTGAGACTTCACCTATAGTTGCTGAACACTCTTTAGCCACCATACGCATTTCACCTGATGGAAGTTTCAAAGTTGCGTTTCTGCCTTCAACAGCCATAATTTGCGCTGTTGCCCCAGCTCCACGAACCATTTGTCCGCCTTTGCCAGGCTCCATTTCAACATCATAAACGTTAATACCAACCGGAATATTCTCCAAAGGCATGCGATTTCCGATTTTTATTTCTTCTTTACCTTTTGTTGAAATAATCGAATCGCCAACATTTAAACCTTGTGGTGCCAAAATATAACGCTTTTCGCCATCAAGATATTGAAGCAGTAAAATACGAGCGCCACGGTTTGGATCATATTCAACCGCCACAACTTTTGCTGGCATATCAAATTTATCACGACGAAAATCTACGAGACGAGTATAACGCCTGGCCCCACCACCACGGTGACGAACGGTTATTTTACCCAACGAACGACCAGATTTTTGTTTGCGAAAAGACACCAGTGATTTTTCTGGTTCCTTCTTGGTAATATCCTTGAAGGTTTGAACACTGGAAATTCTTCGTGCGTTAGTTGTTGGTCGGTAACTCTTAACTGACATATTGCTTAGACACCTTCATGAACATTAATAGTTTTGCCTTTAGGCAAACGGACAATGGCTTTCTTCCACGCCTTCTTCATACCTCGATGACGACCGAAACGAACTGGTTCGCGACGCATATTTATAATACCAACGTTAGACGGCTTAACACCATAAATCGCGAAAACTGCGGCTGCTACCTGTCGACGATCGGCTTTAGTATCGATTTCAAAAACATACTGACCTGATGAAGTTAATGTGGCAGACTTTTCCGTAACTAAAGGACGTAGTAATACCCCAGCTAAAGTTTCGGAAATTTCTTTTTTTGAAGTCTTAACCGTCTTTTCTTTAACAACTTTTGTCTTAGGTTTAGTTTCTTCGGTTTTTTCAGAAACTTTTTTTTCATCAGAAACCTGAGTCGAAACTTTTTTTTCGACTTCTTGTTCTTTTTGCTTCTTAAAACGGTCTAAAAATCCCATAACTTTTTACTTAACGTAAGTTTTTTCCAAAATTTCTAAAGCGGCACGAGAAATTACCAATGTATCGTTTGACAAAATATCAACCACATTCAAACTTTTGACAGAAATCGGGGTTACCTTGGCGATATTTCTAACCATTTTTTGGAAAGTTTTATTTTCTGGTTCCAAAACGATCAAATTTTTTCGACCAATAGGCATTTTCTTTAACAAAGCCGCGGCTATTTTTGTTTTAACTTCAGGTAAAACCAATGAATCAACAACAATAAATTTATTATCTAAAACTTTATCTGACAAAACCATGGCCAATGCCTTACGACGTTCAGTTCGATTAAACTTAATCGAAAAATTTCGCTCATTGGTTGGACCAAAAGTTATACCACCACCAACCCAAATTGGCGAACGGCGAGAACCGTGTCGAGCTTGACCAGTTCCTTTTTGTTTCCAAGGTTTTCGACCACCGCCACGCACTTCACCGCGCCCTTTGGTATGAGCCAAAACCTGACGGCTATTGGCCTGTTGAGCAACGACGGCGCGATGGATAAACGCAGTGTCTGTTTTTACATCAAAAAGCGCTGGGCTGAGTTCAACCTCGCCAATATGATTACCTTCTTGATTGTACAGCTTTACTTTTGCCATACGGATTTTCCTTCACGAGTTTTAATAAGTAATAACGAACCCCGAGCCCCAGGAACAGCACCTTTAACGGCCAACAATTGTTTTCCGGAATCAACGGAGATTATCTCTAAATTTTTTACTGTAATCTGAGCATCGCCCATATGACCACCCATTCTCTTACCTTTTGCGATAGGACCTTGACGTCGTGAACCAACTGAACCAGGCATACGCAACTGATCTTTGTGACCATGCGAAGCCGGCGAACCATGAAAACCATGACGCTTAACAACACCTTGAAATCCATGACCTTTTGATGTACCAACAATGTCAATACGATCGCCTGGAACAAAAATTGAAACCTCAATCTTATCACCACGTTTTAGATCAGTGGTAACTGGACGAAATTCACGCAAAGTTGCGACAGCCGGCAAATCTTTTAAGTGACCGGCTTCGGGTTTATTTATTTTCTTTGTTTCCTCACAACCAAGCTGTACGGCTGTATAGCCGTCTTTGGTTTCATCTTTTATTTGGGTGACGGTGCAAGGCGCCGCCTTAACCAAAGTCACCGGGACGACAGTTCCGTCATCTCGGAAAATTTGGGTCATTTCAATTTTTCTACCAATAATGAATTTCATACGGGCTAATTTAAAAGCCAGAAGTCGTTAGCGGATTTTCTACCTATAAACAAACTGGCGGATATTTTCGCTAATAACTTCTAGCCTCTATTTCGATAAAGGCAAATTGTATTAAAATTTAATGAATCGGAACCTCTTTATAACGACCTCGGAAGCTTTGGGAAGGTTTTCGTGATCAATTGGTTTCGTTATTCTCACGAGCTTTCTTCCCCGTTCTTTAATCGATTTTTGTTTTTTGAATAATTTACATTTTTACTTCTATATCCACACCAGCCGGCAAATTCAAACTCATCATTGCGTCCATAGTACGTTCAGTTGGATCCAAAACATCAATTAAACGCTTGTGGACACGCATTTCATATTGCTCACGGGCATTTTTATATACGAAAGTTGAACGATTTACCGTGTATTTACGCTTTTCTGTTGGCAACGGGATTGGGCCTAAAACTTTTGCCCCGGTACGTTCAGCTGTACGCATGATAGTTTGCGCTGCTTGATCAATGATTTTGTGATCATAAGCGCGAATCTTAATGCGAATGCGTTGACGAACTTCTTCTTCAGTTTTCTGGATTTTAGTGGACACAGGAATAAAAGATCATTTTCGTTGTGGAGACGGGTTTTTATCCCCGTCTCCACAAACGTTTTTTTATTTAATAATTTTTGTTACCGAACCAGCACCAACAGTTTTACCACCCTCACGAATAGCAAAACGTGTATTATCTTCCAAAGCAACTGGTTGAATCAACTTAACAGTAATATCGATCGTGTCACCAGGCATAACCATTTCGGTTCCAGCTGGCAAAGTTAATTCACCTGTAACGTCAGTTGTACGAATATAAAACTGAGGTTTATAACCATTGAAGAATGGCTTATGACGACCACCTTCTTCTTTGGATAAGGCGTAAATTTTGGCTTCAAATTCTGTATGTGGAGTAACCGAACCGGTCTTAGCCAAAACCATACCACGTTCGATATCTTCTTTTTTAACACCACGAAGCAACAAACCAGCGTTATCGCCAGCCAAACCTTCGCCTAAAGACTTGTTAAACATTTCAATACCAGTAACGACAGTCTTGGTAACTTCTGGTTTTAAACCAACGATATCAACATCTTCGTTAATATGGATAGTACCACGTTCGATACGACCAGTAGCTACGGTACCTCGACCCTCAATTGAAAAAACGTCTTCAACGGCCATCAAAAATGGCTTGTCAGTTTCACGAACAGGATCAGCAACAAAAGTATCAAGAGCGTTCATTAAATCCATGATTGGTTTGGCAGCAACTTCATCGGTTGGGTTTTCAAGAGCTTTCAAAGCTGAACCACGAATAATTGGGGTAGTATCGCCAGGAAATTCGTATTTCTTAAGCAAATCACGGACTTCTTCTTCAACCAAATCCAAAAGTTCTGGATCATCAACCATGTCACATTTATTTAAAAACACCACGATATTTTTTACACCAACTTGGTGAGCCAATAAGATATGCTCTCTGGTTTGAGGCATAGGACCATCAGTTGCAGCAACAACCAAAATAGCACCATCCATTTGAGCAGCGCCTGTAATCATGTTTTTGATATAGTCAGCGTGTCCTGGACAATCAACGTGAGCGTAATGACGCTTTTCGGTTTGATATTCACAGTGAGCTGTGGAAATAGTAATACCACGAGCTTTTGACTCTGGGGCTTTATCAAGATCTTCAACACCCTTCTTTTGGGCAATAAGACCTTTGGCATTTAAAACTGCCAAAATAGCGGCGGTAAGAGTAGTCTTACCGTGGTCAACGTGACCGATTGTACCGACGTTAACGTGCGGTTTATTACGTTGGAAAGCTTCTGCCATATTTTTTTATAAAGATTAAATAGCGGCAATAGTATAACAATACCCCTTAAAAAACGCAAGGGGGCAGCCTTTCCACAGGATATCCGCCCCAAAAAGTCGTTTTTTAGCTTATTCTACAGGTTCTAAGTAAAATTGTTCCTCACCTGGATCTTCGTCATTTTTTTTGCTTTGTTGAGAGGAAAAAACTGGATTTTCGAACTTATCCTCAACGACTTTTTTATCCTCTTCAGTAAATTTTTCTGGATTCCAAGTCTCTACAACTTCCCCAGCTGCCGGCATAGTGTCCCAAATGGTCTTTTCTGGTGTTGGAGGGACGGAATCCTCCTTCACCAAGGCTTCGGAGGACATGGGGGACGAAGGAGTGGAAAGATTTGACTCGGACGGTACAAAATTTTGTGTTGACGTTTTTTGCTTAAGATCAGTAATTGGATGTTCAAACGATTTATTTTTTCTGGCCCTGGCCTCTTCAGTTAAAAATTCATCAGGAACTTCCCAATTATCGTCAACGGAAAATTCCTCGCTGTCAGAATCCTCATCGAAATAATCATCCAAAAAATTATCCTCAGAACAACATGGTTTATCCCAAGACTCCGATTCAATCGACGGAAGGCGGTCGGCCAAACTTTCATAAGCCTCAAGACCCATTAAAACATAGGTATCCTCACCATTTGGATCAGTAACAACCAAACGGTCACCGGTACGACGAACAAGGTTTAAAAGGCGTTTAAATTGATGGTCCATATTAAGGTCATTTTGCTGTATTAAAATTAGAGTGTCAAGCCAGACTCGGATTTATGGAATTTTAAGGATTATTGGAATTTTTTTGGATAGAAAAAGACCGCCAGTTACGGCGATCTTTTTTTGTTTATGGAATAACGAGGCGAGATTCTTCGCAAGGGCTCAGAATGTTTTTTTTATCGTCTAACACCAGTACGAGCGGCAACAATCGTTTCAGTAACATTGCGTGGGGCTTCTTCGTAATTGGAAAATTCCATGTTATAGCTGGCACGACCTTGAGTCATAGAACGAAGTGAGGTGGCATAACCGAACATTTCAGCAAGCGGAATAACTGATTTGATAACTTTAGCGCCAGCACGATCCATCATTTCTAAAATCTGACCACGCTTGGAGTTAATATCACCAACAACCGAGCCCATGAAATCTTCTGGAGTAACAACTTCAACTTTCATGATTGGCTCAAGTAAAATCAAACCGGCTTTTTTACAACCATCCTGGAAAGCCATAGAACCAGCGATCTTAAAGGCAGCTTCAGAAGAGTCGACTTCATGATAACTACCATCAAACACCGTGACTTTAACATCAATCATTGGATAACCGGCCAAGACTCCACGATCAGCGGCCTCGTGAGCACCTTTATCAATAGGCGAGATATATTCCTTAGGAATTGAACCACCTTTAATTTCTTCAAAAAATTCGTAACCTTTACCAGATTCATTCTTCTCAACTCGAAGCCAGCAATGGCCATACTGACCACGACCACCAGACTGACGAATATATTTACCTTCAGCTTCAGCCGAACCCCTAATAGTTTCCTTATAAGCAACCTGCGGTTTACCAACTGTAGCTTCCACATTAAATTCACGCTTCATGCGGTCAACAATAATATCAAGATGAAGTTCGCCCATACCACCGATAATGGTCTGTAATGTTTCCTCATCAGTTCGGACACGGAAAGTTGGGTCTTCTTCGGCTAATTTCTGAAGAGCAATAGCCATTTTTTCTTGGTCAGCTTTGGTTTTTGGTTCAATAGCAATATCAATAACAGGCTCTGGAAAAGTGATTGATTCGAGCATGATTGGATGATCAGGGTCACACAAAGTATGGCCAGTAAAAGTACTCTTTAAACCTACGGCCGCGGCAATTTCACCAGCATAAACTTCTTCCACATCTTCACGACTGTTAGCATGTAAACGAACAATGCGACCCAAACGTTCACGCTCACCAGTTACTGTGTTCAAAACATAAGAACCGGCCTTAACCGTACCAGAGTAAACTCGAAAGAAAGCTAATTTACCAACAAACGGATCAGCAGCAATTTTGAAAGCTAGAGCCGTAAAAGGTTCGGAATCATCGGGCTTGCGTTCAATAACAATTTCAGAGTTATCAGGGTCAGTGGCTTTAATTGGAGGTACATCAAGAGGGGATGGTAAATAGTCAACCACAGCATCAAGCATCATTTGTACACCCTTATTTTTAAGAGCACTACCACAAAGAATAGGAATAATTTGCACGGAAATACAAGCTTTACGCAAAACCCGTTTCAAATCTTCCAAAGGAATTTCCTCACCGGCCAAATATTTATTCATTAAAGCTTCTTCGTTTTCAACAATCGCTTCGACTAATTTTGCGCGATACTCTTTAGCTTTTTCTAACATGTCGGCTGGCACATCAACTTCCTCAATTTCTTTTCCCATTTCATCTTTGTAAATTTCGGCCTTCATGCGTAATAAATCAACAATGCCAATAAATTTATCTTCAGTACCAATAGGTAATTGAATAGGGTAAGCACGTTTGGTTAAACGGGTATGAATTGAATCGACATCTTTGTAAAAATCAGCGCCAGTACGATCAAGTTTATTGATAAAACACAAACGCGGAACATTATAATCATCAGCGTAACGCCAGTTGGTTTCAGATTGTGGTTCCACACCTGCTACACCATCAAAAATTACACAAGCACCATCAAGAACACGGAGCGAACGTTTAACTTCAACTGTAAAATCAATATGTCCAGGAGTATCAATCAAGTTAATACGATGACCTTTCCAGAAACAAGTGGTAGCGGCGGCAGTAATTGTAATACCGCGCTCCTGTTCTTGTTCCATCCAGTCCATAGTGGCCGCACCTTCATGGACTTCACCAATTTTGTGTTTTTTACCAGTGTAATAAAGAACGCGCTCAGAAACAGTAGTTTTTCCAGCATCAATATGGGCGATAATTCCAATATTACGAGTTTTTTCTTGAGAATATTCTCTTGGCATAATTTATGTTGGTATCAAAGTGTATACGAATCTACGAATTTAGCTACGAACCTACAAATCTACGAATATTGTAGATCTGCTACAAATTCTAGAATTAACTATTTCAGCAAAATTCGTAGTTTTGTAGCCAAATTCGTAGATTCGTATACAGCCGAATACCGTTTATTTAGCAAAGTGGGCAAAAGCTTTGTTAGCTTCGGCCATACGTTGGACGTCTTGTTTCTTTTTGACAGCATCGCCTTCGCCTTTAGCAGCAGCCATTAGCTCATCAGCCAATTTTTGGGCCATAGGACGGCCTTTTTTGCTGCGGGTAGCATCTAAAATCCAACGAAACGACAAAGCCAGCCGACGTTCACCGCGGACTGGCATTGGGATTTGGTAGTTAGCACCGCCAACACGTTTGGATTTAACTTCCAAGGAAGGCATGGTGTTTTTTAAAGCATTTTCAAAAACTTCAACCGGATCAGACTTGGTTTTTTCGGACATGATATTGAAAGCTGTATAAACAATGTCTTGGGATACGGTTTTTTTACCGCTAACCATAACATAGTTTATCAATTTGGCCACTTGAACATTGCCGTATTTGGAATCCGGGGCAATGACCCGGAGAGTAGCGGATTTACCACGCATAAATGTATTACTTTCGGCCGGTTAGCTTCCCCGCATGTGAGGTACTCCGCCGAGAGTGTTAATTATTAAAAGTTATAGAGTGATGGAGTCTTGGAGTGATGGAGTGAAGGAATCTTTATTTCTTAAAATAAAGATATTCCATAACTCCGCGACTCCACGACCTTACACACTCCACGACTATAAATTATTTCTTAACTTTAGGTTTCTTAACCCCGTAAAGTGAACGACTGCGGTTACGACCAGAAACACCCTGAGTATCATAAACACCACGAACAATGTGGTAGCGAACACCTGGCAAATCTTTAACACGACCACCACGAATCATAACGATTGAGTGCTCTTGAAGATTGTGACCTTCGCCAGGAATATAAGCTGTAACTTCCATACCATTAGAAAGACGAACACGAGCAATTTTACGAATAGCTGAGTTTGGTTTCTTTGGGGTCATGGTGGTGACTTTAACACACACACCACGCTTAAAAGCAGCACCCATGGCAATTGTATTACGTTTGCGATGCAAAGAGTCTAAAGAAATCTGCATGGCTGGAGATTTGCTTTTAGCTTTCTTAGAATGACGTCCTTTACGGATTAATTGATGAATTGTAGGCATATCTTTGTTAAAAATTCCAAATTCTAAATTCCAAATCCCAAAATTGTGGTTTTTGGTCAATTATTTAAGAATATTTGATGGCAAAAGATTAACATGTGACATAGAAAACGTCAAGAAAAGACTAGAAAAACATGGTTTGAAGTGGACCAAGCAAAAAACCAGCTGTCTTGTTTACAAAAAAATCTAAAAAGAAAAATATATTAATTCCAGCAAAGGAAAGAAAAATTAAAGCCATTAAAACCAACTGACCGCGTTGTTCAATTAACTGCCCTAATTGAGGGTTATGAAGAAAGGTATCAAAAACCGCATGCCAAACTTTTGAACCATCAAGCGGCGGTAATGGAATTAAATTAAAAAACAAAAGCCCTAGATTCAAAATAATCACTAAATACAAAAAGAAAACTAAAAGATTATCCAAGGCAATAATTTCAGCACCCAATAAAGCTCGCAATAAAAAAGCGGCAACTATGGACAATAACAAATTTGAAAAAGGTCCGGCAAAAGCTACTAATATGCCGTCCCATCGAGTATTTTTTAATTTATAAGGATTGAAAGGTACTGGCTTGGCCCAACCATAACCAATAAGTAAAAAGGCAATAAAACCAACAATATCAATATGCGACAACGGGTTCAAAGTTAATCGGCCAGCTGCTTCGGCAGTATGGTCGCCACGAAAATTGGCCATCATAGCGTGCGAAAATTCATGAATGGTTATAGCCGACAAAACCGCCACCACCCAAGCAACAGCTAAAAATGGATCAGAAAAAAGTAAGGAGAAAAACATATTTGAGAAATTAGAAAGTAGTGAGTAGTAAGTAGTGAGTAGTTTAATCAGCTTTATGATAGCATTGCTTGACTTTTTATTCTATTCTTTATAAGTTAATTTCTCCGTAAAAATATACGGGGGAATAAATAAACCTTCACAAGAAACCAGAGGTGCTAAGTGCTTGCTTTTCCTCTCTCCCTTTTTATCACGATCACCCCGGTTCACGCCGGATTCGAAAACGGTCCTGTCCAAAGCTTGTCGGTATTCAGCGGTTCTTGGAGTCTAAGCAGCTCCTTGGCTGTACGTGCTTCGTACTACCACTTCTGGTTGCCAAAAACCAATGAAACTATCTACTTCACCTACGTAGGTCCGGTCATCAAGTGGGAAAGAGGCTGGGTCTCTCCACAAATCGGCACAGCCAAATGGTTCGATGGCGACGCCTTGAACCTTTCGGTCTGGGGTGGAACCACTATCAGAAAGAAGACCGATCTATTCCTCGAGCTCGATGGTTACGTCGCGGCCGACCATCCGATCGACTTGTACAGCTACTGCGCGGCCGACCAGAACTTCGGCCCGTTCAACATCGGCCTGCAGTGCGAAGGAGTCAACACCAACATGACCTTCGGACCTCACATCGGGGCTACAGCCAAGCCGGTACACCTCGAAATTCAGTATTATCTCGATCCAAACACCGATCCCAACGGTGTAGTCGGAGCCATCCGTTTCCTCGCCGCAATCAATGGCGAACGTTAGGCAAGGCATCATCTCCCTTGCTTTTTTATATCAAATGATTTATTATGTCGGGGTTAAAAGGAAGTCCCAAAACTACTTACTACTTCCTATTCACTACTTACTTAACAAAAATATGTCCAAATTCTGTGACGCCTGCGGCCGCGGCGCGCTTACTATCAATTTAAGAAGCAAAAGCGAAAACGCGGTTAAATCCAGGCAAAAAGTAAATTTGCAAACCTGCAAAGTTGATGGTTGTAAAGCCAGCATCTGCACCCGTTGCATGAAAACCATGGCCAAAAAGCCAGGTTCAGTTAAAATTACCCCACGTAAAGTTCGTTTGGCTGGTCGCAAGACTAAGCAGACGGCGAAGTAATTGGAATGGTGAAGTGATGAAGTCTTGGAGTTAAGGAATTAATTTTCTTATTAAAAAATCCGATCATATTTAATGATCGGGTTTTGTTTTTTACAAATTAATTAAAACGGTGTACGGGGCGAATGCCATTCGCCCCTACGTCGGGTTTTCAACCCGACGAATGTCCGCTCCCAATCCTTTCAATTTTTCTTCCAATCTTTCATAACCACGATCTAGGTGTTCAATACCAGTTAAAACCGATTCACCTTCAGCAACAAGCGCAGCTAGAACTAAAGCTAAACCAGCACGAATATCAGGCACGACAATTGAGGCCGCCTTAAGTGGCGTCGGACCGTTGATAACAGCTGAGTGTTTATAATTACTACCCTTAAAACGACAATTAATTTCTCCCAAACAACTGGCAAACAACGTTATATCAGATCCCATTTTATTTAGAGTCTCGGTAAATCCGAAACGCTCTTCCCAAACCGTCTCATGAACAATACTTGTGCCGTTGGCCTGAGTTAAAACAACAGTAAACGGTTGTTGCCAGTCAGTACGAAAACCCGGCCAAGTGTCAGTTTCGATTTTTACACCCTGCAATGGCTTTTCAGAAAAAAACTCCACACCAGAATCAGTGACTTTATATTCACCGCCCATGCGACGAACAGTATTTAAAAAAGGAATTAAATGTTCATGCACAGCACCTTGAATAAAAATCCTTCCACCAGTTCCTAAAGCCAAGCAAGCATAACTAACCGCTTCCAATGGATCGGGCATAACTCTTACTTCACAACCGTGTAATTTTTCTACACCAAAAATATCAATCCGACGATTAACACCCAATTCAATGATAGCCCCCATCTTCTGCAACATTTTAATCAGCTCGATAATTTCAGGTTCAACAGCAGCATTATTAATTACTGTTCTGCCTTTTGCCAAAACCCCGGCAAAAATTGCTGACTCGGTCGAACCAACCGAAGGATATGGCAAATCAAGAACCAAACCAGAAAGACCATTGGGAGCTGTGGCTTTATAACCGTCTTCAGTCTGTTCAACAATTGCCCCCATACGAGTCAAAACCTCGACATGCCAATTAATTGGCCGTGGTCCGATTTTATCACCACCAACCACTGGCACAAAAGCTTCACTGACTCGATGTAACAACGGAGCAATAGCTAAAACACTAATACGGTTTTTTCTGGTTTGAGAAATAACCGAGGCATTACTGATTTTAGAAACATCAATAGAAATTTTATGATCTTGCCAAACCACCTGCCCGCCAACTGATTTTATAATTTCTTCAGTAATAGCCGTTTCCTGTTGTTGTGGCATGTTTTCCAAAATAACCGGCTCATCGGTTAACAAAGAAGCAATCATCATTTTTGACGCCGCGTTTTTGGCCCCAGCCAATTCGACTGTGCCACTTAGGGGTTTGCCGCCTTTTATATGGTAAGTGGGGGACATATATTCGAGTGAGTAGTAAGTAGTAAGTAGTTAGTAGCTAGTAGTGAGAGAATGAATTTAATTAGTAGTATTTTGTGGTGTAAGTTTGACCAATTAGTAAATGTTAAATTTAAACCAATAACTGAAAAATTTTACAAATACCTTTGCCTACTTACTACTCACTACTTACTACTTTCTAAAAACCTCTTCAACTCCCCAAACGCTCGACCACGATGACTTAGTTTATGTTTTTCTTCACGGGGCATTTCGGCAAAAGTTTGTTCGTAACCTTCTGGAATAAAAATTTGATCGTAAGGTAATTTTGGAACCTTGGGACCACGACGTTCTTTAATAACTCGGCCTGGTGACCGACCTTCAAAAATAAATTCTTGACCATCAGGCATAACCAGAGCCAAAGCACAACGAAAAGTTGCACCAAGATTTTCTTCAGGAATGTCCTTTATTTTATCCAAGGTAAAATCAATCAAATCATTTCCCTCTCCGGCCCAACGAGCAGTGTAAATTCCTGGCGCGCCATTCAAAGCATCAAGACAAATACCTGAATCATCACCCACGGCACATTCACCACTTTTCTGACAAACGAATCGAGCTTTTTTTAAAGCGTTTTCTTCAAAGGTTAAACCATCCTCTACCAGATCTTCAGTTACACCAGCCTCATCAGCACTTAAAACCTCGATATCTAGATCGGCTAAAAGTTCTTGCATCTCTTTGATTTTTCCTGGATTATGAGTGGCGAAAATTAGTTTCATAAAGGGGACGAAGGGGGTTAAGGGGAATAAGGGGTGGAGAGGGTTAAAAAGGGTTGGGACTCTTTGGGGCGTTAAGGCGTTTAGGCATTAAGATTTTAGCTATTTTATTTCTTAAGCCTTAAAGCCTCAGTGCCTTAGCGCCCAAAAAAAATCCCCCTCGGCCCAATATTATTCCTTCTTCTTACCCGACCATTTAATTAAAACCGCTGAAACAATTACAACGATCAAAGTGACAATTACAGCATATAAAAGTTTGGCCCACACAGCGTCTTTGCTTAATGGAAAAAAAGCATTAACCAAAGCTTGAATAGCTTCATTCCAAGCCAGACCTGCAACAAAACCAAAAGCCGCTAAAATATATGAAGTAACACGTTCACGAAAATCATCTTTTAAGAGCATAAAAATTACTTTTATTTTTTGGTGGTAGATCCACCTTATCAGAAAAAAGAGACTTTTGGCAAACAAAAACACACAACTTAAGTTGTGTGTTTATGATCGGGCTAGCAGGACTTGAACCTACAACCACTTTTTTCCTATTTTATCAATGTTTTTTTATTTTCTAAAAATACGTATCTCTTCTATTTTCTTTTTTTTAACCACTAGTACAACCCCGTTAAAATCTAAAATAATATATTCAGTTATAATAATACCTCCTTTTTCTTGAGGAAAAATATCGGAATATGGATCTATTTCTTGAATTTCAAAAGAAGTATTAGGTTTTATGTAAATTGTAGATTTTTTTTCATTAATCCTAAAAGAATCGGGAAATAGGTATTTTTCGCCAACTTTTAATTCTTTAACATTAACAGTATTTTCTGTTGCACCTTCTATCGATTCAAAATTACGAGGTTGCTCACCCATAAATTTATAAGTTATATAATTAAATTTTTAAAACCGTATTGACTAAAAAATAGCAACTATTTTGATTAATAATTCAAAATAATTATTCCATTTAATTATAAGATTGTAAAGCTTCTATAATAAAAAACGCAATTTAAATTATGTGTTTGCAGCCGGTCCGGATAACTGCCTGGTCGGGCTAGCGGGACTTGAACCCACGGCCTCTTGCACCCCATGCAAGCGCGCTACCAACTGCGCCATAGCCCGATGGACAATAGGATAATTTAAACGGAACGAAAAATCAAGATAAAAAAATCCCGTGGAGCAAAGCTCGACACGGGTTAAGAAAAGGACGGGAGGCGAAGAGAGAAAAGAACTAAAGGGCGTGTTCCCGAATGGTTAGACAAAGCAATTTCGGGGGTAAAAAATGGCTAATCTAGAACCCACAACTTTCTGGATTTACGTTTTGGGAACAACGCCCTAAAAGCTACAACTAGCAGCTTGTGACATGGAAATGGACGAACCAGTACCTGACTTCGTCTGGGGTCATGTCTTTAGGCCGTTTGGCTGTGGCTGAAGGAAGGTATCCCTTGGGTTCTGAACCACTTTTGACACCGCCTTCTTTTTCCCGAGATTTTTCGGACATGGTTGAACTCCTGTAGTGAGTAGTCAGAGCAGACTTACGCTTTCGGCAGAAGGGCGAGCGTGAGCAGGAAGAATTGCCGAAAAAACGACGTTTCCCGCACCATCTTTGATAGTCACGGGCACCTCGACACCGGGGGGTACTGAGAAGTAATTGACATGCGAGCCGAGATCTATCGACTGCGGACACCCGGAATATTCAAGGACAAACCGTTCTATCCCCACTGGTCCGGGACGAATTTCGCAGAGTGCGGTGAATTGAAGACCGTCAGGACGAACGACAGAGAACCGATTGGTGAACATGGTACATCTCCTATTTGCCGTCAAAACTCTTGTAGGGGGGATTCAGATAGACGGCTAAATATTCATAAATTTTCTGAACATTTAGCTACCCATCTGCTACATAACAAAAACCGCCGGCGCATATTAACGCGCCAGCGGGGTTTAATCAATAAACTAGACCCGTGCCACTGGCGCGCGCTTAATAATACCGACGATTATGTCGAGAATTCTGAAATTCAGTTGTCGATTCAACTTACTCATAGTTTACTTAGATAAAGTAAAATAATTATTAAAAATTGTCAAATATCAAAATTGTGGATAAGAAAAAACAGCCATTTTAAGACTGTAGGACGTATTCCCGTAATAATAAACGAAGCAATTTCGGGGGGGGGATAAAAAAGCTAATTTAGAACCCACAACTTTCCAGGTTTACGTTTCGGGAATAACGCCCTGTAAGAAAATTATCAATAACGCCGAATGGCGGCACGAAGCAGTGCATAATTTCGAAGATCGGCAAGAGCTTCTTCGTCATCCCAATTGATCTTATATAATTCTGTTGGATAACGTATTGGCAGGAAGCTGTTCAAGCGGTTAGCTTCATAAACCAAATGATTATTATCACCCGGTCGGACATTCATATCAAGGTAATCTTCCCATGAAGAAAGTTGTATCTCGTAAGCTTTTGATGACCAAAGGATTTTTAATTTTAGAACATTACTCACACTTGGTCCTGAGGAAAAATTTCCGATCTGTCTTTTGTCTTGAACTACGGCACCATACTGACGCAAAACGTGTTCAAGCCTATAAGCAGCCTCTAAAAAATCCCCGGAGACCACTGTAATTCTTATAGCTCTGCGATCATAAAAATCAACAAAAAAATCATTACCTTTCTCAAGATAATACTTGATCATTTTAAGAACGGTATGAAAGCGCCCCTTGGGACGGTCTTCGAAGTAAATTTTAGCTTCACCAAAATCACGGCAAGACAAAGTAAGTCGTCTATTTTCAATGACTCCTTTTTCCAACTGATATTCAAGCAAATAATCATTGGCCGAACTAGAGAAGATGTCTCTAAAAAGAAGTTCAACAAAACTCTGAAGATCGCTGTTTACTCGACGAAAAGGATCGATCTTTTCCAAAATCGCTAGTGCGATAGCCATATCAAGTACAACAAGGGCCTCAAAAGACCGACGAGGATCAGGCGGTTGTCCTGCAAAGTGATTAACAGCTAAAACAGCGAGATCTTCGGTGTTGTTAGCTAAACTAACCCGAGAATCAAGACCTATTCGTGAACCATAAGGATACAAAGTGCCATTTTCAAGACTACGAAAGCCATCAACAGCTACTACAATAGACGCATTCACAGATCTTCTATCTGTGTACGAGGACCCTAAAAGATTATCTCTTCTTCTATCAATAATTTCATCCATACGAGCCGTACTGGCAACCACCGCTTTCCAATCACTAACCATACCGGCAATGTAAGCATGAAGTCTTTCCATTGTTTTATCTCCGGAAAATTGTTGATAATAAAAAGAACGCTGGTTGACTTTATATTAACCAACGTTCTTAGTCAAAATTTATTAAGAGAAATTAATACTTTACTACATTATTTATGAATTCTCGATAAATCTCCTTAAATGTATTTAAACTCTGAATATCTACCCACTCGGTTTCACTATGTTGATCACCGGAAATGGGCCTGGTGACAATAACTGGAATACCTAACTCGGAAAGAAAACGACCGTCGTGTCCACCACAATTACGTCCAAATTTTGGATTAAAATTAAATTTTTCTTTTACAACCTTGCAGTACAATTCGACAAATTCATTATCAAATTCGGTAGAACACGGCATTCCGGAAGCCACGACCTCGATAGAACATTCTGGTACAGTTTTTTTAATAAGATCTAAGACAGAAGAACTATTAGTCGTTTCAACAAAACGAATATCAATAAAACATGAGGCAGAATCAGGTACTTGATTAATAGTCTTACCACCAGAAAAAACCCCTAAATTAACTGAGGTATACCAATTGTCTGGCTCGTCATTTTCTGGCAACACTTCTTTAATTTTTTTATAAGCTTTAAACATTTTTTCAACAGCATTTTCGCCGAGCCAAGGAGCTGAACCATGAGCTGGTATTCCCTTAACAGATAAACACAAATGTAAAATTCCTTTATTGGCTATAATCAATTCTTCTGGTGATGAGCTACCATCTGGAACAAGTGCCACTTTACAGCGATATCCAATATCCTTAATTAAATATTCTACCCCATCTTTACCACCAACCTCTTCATCAGTGGTCAACATTAAAGCTACCGAGGGTGGATTTGGTAATTCGGATAATTCATCCAAAAGACACATCATGACGGCGTTTTCACTTTTCATGTCGCAGGCACCTCGACCAAACAATTTTCCGTCTTTTTCCCTTGGTTCAAACATGGCTGGGCTAGCATCAACAACATCAAGATGACCAATCATCAAGACATCTGGAGTCAAAGTATCGACAATACTAACAACTAGAGACATTTTATTATTTTTATGGTAGGTCTTCAAAAATATTTTTTTATTATCTTGGAAAAAATCTTTTGCATAATCAAAAACTTGTTGTATAGCTTCTGGCCGGTTTAAAGACGAGGGAATTTTAATTAAATCTTTTGTTACTTCCAAAATATTTTTCTTCATATTTGCGACATTGTTAATGGAATCGTGAGTATTTTAATAACTATAACAGAAAGTAAAATTAACACAAAAAATTAACAGTTATAATCTTGATCAAAATTTAAATAACCAAAAGTTTCATACTCTTCATTTAAAAATACCCGGCCGAAAAAAGATGTCAATTTTAAAAATAGGGATAAAAAAATCCGCGAATCGTATTCAACGCGGATCAGAAGAGAAAACGGCTAGTAGCCATACTTACGAAGGTCAGCCAAAATATCGCTCGGATCATTGAGATCCACACCAAACCATGGATCGTCAAGGCGACCAAGAGCCGATGGCCGGATAGGTACTGATTGTGCTGGTTTGCTTTCTTTGGGCTCTTGCGAGTCAGAAGAAGACCGGCACTCGGGCAGTCCTGAAGTGTTTGAAGAGGAAGGAATAGAAAAGGACGAAGAGAGATCGGCGACACAATCGCACATGGACAGAAACCTCAGGTTGGTGGTTAACCGATTTCTGCCTCGAAGATTTTCGGGGTAGAAAAAGGTCAACAATATAAAAAACCGTCGGGTTTTTAATCCGACGGTTCCCTCTATTAAACAAACTTAACAGAGTCCAGTAACCGCCGACTGGCTAAAGAAGAAAAAGTTGTTAGCGGTTAACTTCATAGACTCTTTTTTGACTTTACCTAACTAAATCTAGGTTGTCAAAAATACCTGTGGAAAATTATTTTTTTACAGTGAACTGTGTATATAACGGATTAAAATCAACCAATTCCTCTGGTTTAAACCAAACCCCAATTTCTACTTCAGCTTCTTCTGGGCTACCAGAAGCGTGAACCAAATTAAACACGCCAATTCCCTGTTCATCAGCATGGGCAAACGAAACATGGGCATAATCACCACGAATAGTACCCGGAGCAGCTGACTTAGGTTCGGTTGTACCAACCATCTTACGAACCACCTCGACCATATCAACACCCTCGACAGCAATGGCCACAATTGGACCCGAGGTCAACATATTAATCATAAGTTCGCGAACCTTTTCACCGCGACGAATAGCCAAATCTTCGGTGTAATGTTTGCTGGCTGTATCTTTTTCTGAAACCAAAAGTTTCATGCCAACTATTTTGGCACCAACACGTTCAAAACGAGTGACAATTTCACCAACAATACCACGTTGTAAAGCATCTGGTTTAAGGAGGACTAGAGAACGTTGAATCATATTTTAGGTTGTAGGTTGTAGGTGGTAGGCGGTAGTTTGTAGACAATAGATCAAATATTAAACTTTTGCCTACATACTACCCACTACATACTACAAGCTATAAATTAATTTTCTGCCAAAAGATTAACATTTTATTTTTAAAAAGGCAACGGTCGACTTTCCACCATAGGCTCCCCACCGGTCGAGGTAATCAAAATATCACCTTCAAGGTCAGTGCGAAAAATTTCGACGTTCCGAGAAGATAAACGTTCTAAAGTAGCCGGATGTGGGTGGCCATAATCGTTTTCTGCACCAACTGAAATAATGCCATAACGAGGTGTGATAATATCCAAAAAATTTCCAGAAGTAGAAGTAACACTACCGTGGTGAGCAACTTTTAAAACATCGATTGACTCACCAATATCATCTAAAATTTCATTCTCTTCATCGATTGGCGCATCGCCAGTTAAGAGAATCGAGGTTTCACCATAGGTTAAAAGAAGAACTACTGAGGCGTTGTTGAGGTTGTCGATTTTTTTGTTTTGTAAATTGGTGTCGGGGGATAGGACCCCCACCCCCAGGCCCCCTCCGTTCAGCCCCCACCCCTGCCCTCCCCCGTATGTGGCATACGAGGGAGGGAGAGTTCCTTCGGATATTAATTTGATTTCTGTTCCTTGTTCATCAGCCAATTCTTTAACACTCGCCTGCAAATCGTCGTAACCTAAAACTCCGGTTTCATAGATTGTTTCGACTTGATAACGCGACAAAACTTCAGGCAAGCCGCCCTCGTGGTCGGCGTGAGGGTGAGTGATAATTACCGTGTTGATGGTTCTGTCCCAAGGAGCCATAACTTGACCAAGTTTGGTTAGTACTGCTTCCCCAGCACCAGCATCAACTAAAATTTGTTCACCTTCTGGCGTCTCGATAAAAATTGCATCGGCTTGCCCAACATCAAAAACCCAAACTTTAAGTTCTGAAGAATCAGCCAACCATTCCGCTTGCACAGCCTGAAAAACCAATGACAAAACCATGGCCAAAACTATTAAGCTTAAACCGATAAACTTTTTCTTTTGATTAATTATTTTTATTGATCGACTGCGACTTTCGATCGGCTTACCCACCATAAAAGAAAAATAAAAAAACCTAAAGCCAATATGGCTGACAAGTTTTTAGGCAAAGTTATCGAGGCAAAATTAACTGAACCAAACCAAGTCACTAAAAGCAAAACAAATCCACTTAAAGCCGAGGCTGGCACAGCCGCTATCGCTCCGACCGGAATCGACAACCAACCAACACCAAGAGCAATACCGCCAAGCAACATTAAATAAGGAATCCATGGCAAAATCAAAAGATTAACCAACGGTGCAATCAGCGAAGTAGAACCAAAGTGCCAAAGCATGATTGGTAGAGTTGCTGAAATGGCTGCCAACGAAGCAGCACACGACTCACGCAAACCAAAAATTTCTGGAATAAATTTTACCCGCTCACCAAACCAAGACCCGAGTAGCATTAAACCAGCTGTCGCACCAAAGGAAAGTTGAAAACCAACATCAGTCACCAAATGTGGATTAAAAATCATCATAAGAAAAGCGGAAAGCAAAAGTAAATTTCCGGCATGAGGTGTGCGTCCAAACCATGTACCCAACATGACAGTCACACCCATAATACCGGCTCGGATAACAGGCGGCGTGGCCCCGGCTAAAAAGATATACAAAACAACAAACAAAGCCGAAACAACAACAGCTCGTCGACGACCGAGTGTGCTTCTCATTAGAAGGATTAAAAGTAATTGTGAAAAAATAGAAACGTTATAACCAGAAGCTGCCATAACATGTGATAACCCTGTCCGCGAAAAATCACCTTTCAAATCTTCACTTAAACCACCGCTACCACCAAACAAAATTCCGCTCATAAAAGCGGCGTGCGGTTCAGGAAAAATTTTTCCCAAACGATCAATCATAACCAAACGCAACGACAATAGATAATCTTGAATACCCCAATCAGTCTGTCCTTGAACCACCAGCGATTCAGGACGGTAGCAAACTGCGTAAACCCCACGACTTTCTAGATACGCAGCATAATCAAAACCATCCATTGGTTCAGGCACCACCAGCTCGCAACGAAATTCCAAAATGTTACCTAAAGAAAAATTTTGAAATTTAGGCAGTCGAGCTAAAATTTTTCCTTTCTGAATTTCGCCGTTAACTTCGATATTTTTTAAAGTCACTTCTTGAGCGGCTTCGCGTGGAATAATTTCGCCGGTAATAATTCCGGTCATGACAATTTCTTTATCAACAAAATCACGAACCGAGGGACTTTCAATACCAGAAAAAAACAGAGCCTTAAAAGCTAAGGCTCCGATTAAAATCAACAAAACAAGAAACAAAGTTTTTGACGGCGACTTACCGAGTTCCAACACCATAATAAGTAAAACCCAATTCTTTCAGATGTAAATCGGCTAATAAATTTCGCCCGTCAAAAATAACCGGATTTAACATGCGTTCACAAACTGCATTAAAAGAAACTTCACGGAACTCTGACCAGTCTGTTAAGACCAGCAATGCTTCAGCCCCCTCGACGGCATCAACAGCAGTCGGAGCAATAGTAATATTATCAGACAATACTTCCCTTGCCCGCTCGGCAGCCATAGGATCATAAACTACAACCTCAGCCCCTCGAGCAAACAATCGCTGAATAATATCGATGGCCGCCGATTCACGAATATCATCAGTACCACCCTTGTAAGACAAGCCCCAAACAGCCAAAGTCCGACCTTTTAAATTGCCAAGTTTTTCCTCAACTTTATGAACAAAAATTTCACGTTGACGATTATTAACATCAATAACAGCCGACAATAATTTAAAATCATAACCGTTGTGTCCAGCAATTTGCTGAAGAGCACAAACATCTTTAGGAAAACAAGATCCGCCGTAGCCAACTCCGGCTTTTAAAAAATGTGGGCCAATACGTGGATCAAGACTAATAGAACGAACAATCTCAGTCACATCAGCCCCGACCAAATCGGCCAAGTTAGCAATCTCATTAATAAAAGAAATTTTGGTGGCCAAAAAAGCATTGGCGGCATACTTAGAAAGCTCGGCGTTTTCAATTGAAGTAATAATTCTTGGCCCAACCAAACCTTCGTGTAACTGCTCAAGCAGGGTTGAAGCCACAGCATCATCGGCACCAATAACAATACGAGAAGGATTCATAAAATCACGCAAAGCCGTACCTTCGGCTAAAAATTCCGGTACCGAAGCAACCAAAACCAAATCAGCCAATTCACCACGCTCGGCTACACGCATACTTTCACGCACGCAGGCCAAAACTTTTTTATTGGTACCAACTGGCACTGTACTTTTGGTAACAACCACGACTTCATGATCTAAATATTTTCCAATTTCATCGGCTACAGAAAAAACTGCCGATAAATCTGCTTCACCATTAAGTTTTGGTGGTGTACCAACAGCAATCATAATTATCTCGGCTCCACCAATGACTGATGACAAATCAGAAGTAAAAATAATCTGTCCTGATTCCTGCATTTCTTGCAACAACTCATAAAGCCCTGGTTCAAAAAACGGTGGCTCACCCAAATCCAGCTTAGCTATTTTGTTAGCATCACGGTCAACACAAACAACTCGGTGACCCAATTTGGCATAACCAAGACCAGACACTAGGCCAACATAGCCGGTTCCGACGATAACAATGTTCATATAGGGGTATCTTACAAAAGGGGTGTAAGGGGTTCAAGGGGTGTAAGGGGATAAGGCAGTGGGGGGGGTGTTGGAGACTGAGGAATTGAAGGAAGTTTAACCCCCACCCACGAGGCGACACCCTCCTCCTAGAGGGAGGACAACGTCGAATATGCGGTGGTTTTATGAGGAACCATTCACAGATCTAAAACAAAAAACCTTCGGCCAAGATAGACACGAAGGTTGTGGACGTGTGGAAGCTAGGCGAGACTAGCCAGCCGCGGGGACGGTCTTGAGCCGAAGAAGCTCAGCAATACTGAGACGTGAGATAGCTACTATAGCTGCTTCAAGCTGGTTTAATTCCCACTTTGTTTTCCAAGTTGATTGAATAGGGGAAAACATAATCACTTGGTCTCGACCAAAACGAAGAACCACTGCCTTTCCCATTTCTTCCGGAATCTGGGTAGCATTCTTGAGCACATATCGGAGGTTACCTTCGTCGGTCACACTTCTATCCACCTCACCCAAACCTGGGTCATGTCTCTGACCAGGAAGAAGGCACTCGAAAGCGACTCCGTCCAAAACCAGATAACGCGGTGGGGTGTAAAAAATACTAAATGATGTAGGGGAGGGCTGGGTTCGAAGAAGTTCGCGGTCAATGAAGTCACGAACCTTGCCAGTGTTGGCGGGGTCCAGCCAAGCACTGAAACGATCCTCACCTAACTGTTCTTCGAGGTGTGCGAGGGAACGAAAATAAGATTTCGACATGATTGTTCTCTCACCCTTTTAGTAAAGGGTTTACTCTTTGCCGGCATGGCAAGGAGGAAGGTGTTGTTCGTGACCTTCTTTTAATTTTCCTGGGTTATAAAAACTAAAAGAAAGTCACAAATTTTACGAGTGATAATAACAAAAAAATATGGTTTTGTCAAGAAGTTAATGTAAAAAAATACCTAAAATAAGCCTAAAAACAAAAAACCACCAGTCAAAAAGACGGTGGTTTTTTAATTTTCTATTCAACAATCATTCTAATTGACTTATAGACACAGGCGGCCGCGCCATCAACACAAACATCAAGTGCCCCACTAAAATCACCGATTGAAATTCCCTGAACACTGAAGGCGACATCTATAGAAGAATTGGCCGGAATAGTTTCGTTAAACCAGAATATATATTGGTCAAGCTCTTCCATGTAATACTCTTCACTGGTTTCTGGAATTGTTTGAGTTACCATCACACCGTCAAGAAATGGTTGATCAATATCAATACTAACCAACTCTCTTTCATAATCAGCAGTATTTTTTACTGTAACAACAAATTCAGCTGTACCGTCTTTACTAATTTTTACAGGACGATTTATGGAGACGTCAATATCTTTTACAACAAGGTCCTCTGGATCGACATCGTCGCTGGTATTGTCTTCGGTTGTGTTGGCAGCATTAACACTTGTTTTATTTGAAGACTGAGAATTGGAAAGAGAATCAAAAGTTGACTTAGAAGAACAACCGGCCCCCATTATTATTAAAAGAGCAATCATTGGAAAAAACAATAGTTTTTTTGACATATTTTAAATTAAATTGACTTAATCAGAAATAATATCTCATGCCGGGTTTAAAAAATCAAATGGTTGTAACTTCTTCTTTTGTTGAAACCCGAACAGCCGAACCAAAGACGATCGTCGCCACAGCCGCTAATAAAAAAGCGGGAGGAAAACCGAGCAACGAAACCAAAACAATTAAAACAATAAACATCATGGTACGACCAAGCCCCAAAGCCATTTCACGCAACACCGTGTATTCATCAACATAATGACCGGCATCAGCAGCCCGGGTATACATAATGGCTTCGAATGGAGTATTCATTAAAATACAAGCCAAGCCGTGATATGCTCCAACAAGAAAAACCTGACTAGCTGTTGTTACAAACATTCGCAAAAGCCAGCCAAGCGAAGTAAGACCGACTCCAAGACGAAATATTTTTTGTGGATTCCAGCTATCAGATAAACGACCGATGAATATTTCTAAAATTATACTTACACCGACTATAGCCGAAGCCACAGCTCCGACTTCTAAATATTTACCTTTGAATAGCAAAAAGAGAAAAATTGGCCAGACCAAAAAACCAATGGCGTTTTCTGCTCCCTCAGCGGCATACAAAACCAAAAGCGACCGTTCTTTTTTGGAAAAAAGAATTTTAAAAGTCTGCCAATAGCCAAATTCAAACTTTTCTTCTCCAACATGAATAAAAAATATCGGTAAGGCTGACAAAGCAATAAAGATTAAAGCAATAATGATTAAAAAAGAATAACCGAAAGACAAAATCATCCAACCGGAAACTACTGGAACTAATATTTGAATAAACGAACGAGCGGCCGAAATTAATCCAATTACTTCACCGAGTTTTTTTCTAGGAGCGCTTTCGGCAAAAGCTGTATGAAATGGCACCCAATAAATTGCGTGCCATATAGAAAAAAGTCCGAGACTTAAAATTGTCACTAACCACAATGGACAAAAATCCTTTAAAAGTAGAGAGGCAAAAAAAGCAACATAAAACAAAACTCCGAGCACCATCGATTTTTTCAAACCGATTTTTGTCATTACTTTTGCCCCAAATGGTTCAAAAACAAAAGCCAAAAAATAATAAACCGCTCCGTATAAAAAAACCGCCCAAGCCCTAAACCCAAAAAACTCAAAAAGAAAAATCGGTAAAAATAAACCAAAAAGTCCAGCCCCGAATTGATTTAAAAGTTTATGTAAACCTAAGGCAAAAAGACCTTTTTTTATAGCCGAAACCCGCGACATATGCCGCGGGTGTTTGTTTATAGTAAAAACACGTAGAAACACAGATCGAAAAACTAGAAAAGACTTGAAGGAATCTTCTCCAAATCACTATCAGCAATACCTAAACTAAGAAAACGCATAATATCATAAGCTGCTTCACCATCTTTCAAATAAATTCTGTAACATTTGTCTGGGTGGATATACCAAGCTTCACCATATTGCTGTACTTGCAACAAAATCTTTCCCTTAAGTTGATTAGCTAAAGAATTCGTTGAACAGATACTATTGGCATTCAACATATCGCTTGAATTTTCAACCACGGGAATTTTGACCAAATCAGCATCAGTGATACCTAAACTAAAATAACGCATCATTGTATAGGCTACATCACCATCTTCCATATAATAACGCATATTATCTGCTGGATTGACATACCAAGCTTCGCCGTTCTGTTCAACTTGAAGCAAGATACGGCCCTTCATCCGTTCGGTCAAAGCTGCGTCGTATTTGGCTGGATCATATTGACCAGAGATAGGTGTGGTTTCTGCTACATCTTCAGAACCATAATCTGGCAAAGTATAATATTCTGGATAGTATTCTTCATCTTCAGAAAAATAATAGCAAACATCAGAAAAACACACCTGATTCCCTTGTTCATAAAGAGTTGAATAATCGCGAACAACAATATCGGAACCGTAAGCATCTTCGAAAACCGCATTAATATTTTGTATCCAGGTATAAGAGTTGAGTTCACCGGTAGAAACACTAGTTGGAATACCAATATAGTTTCCATAAGCATCAAAAGCTCCACCGCCGGAATTTCCATATTCAGCTACAGCATCGGACTTAATCCAATCGGAACCACTAAAACCTGAAATTGAACCTTGAGTAGAAGTAATAGTTGAGCCGACAAGACCTGGATAACCTAACAGCACAATATCTTCACCTAAAATCATGGAATCCGCATTTCCCAAAAACGTTCCCCCAGAAGGAAACATAAAAGCATCGCCGTTTTCATCAAAAGCTTCGGCAAAAGCGTAATCAAAATAATCGTCATTTTTAACAATTGTTGGTGTAAGGTAAAAACTGATAGCTGGGATTTCGTAAGCATTATCAACATAACCGCCATAGCAGGTCTCAATAGTTTCCCCGTAATCATCTTGAACAACATGAGCATTAGTTAAAACCACGTTATCGTAAAGCACTACCCCAGATCCGGTATAATCACCACATTCAATATAAACAATATTTGAAACATTATCCGTAACCGAACCGGTGGCTAAGGTCAGAAAGGGAAACAACAAAAAAAATCCGCTGACCAAAAAAGTTATTTTTTTCATATTTGATTGGATTAAAAATCAAATTTATTATATCACGATACTTGTTAAAATAAGAGACGGGTCGTTACCCCGTCTCTAGGAAAATTCTATTTAACAACGATATTAATCAACTTACCTTTCACAAAAATCACTTTAACAATTTCTTTTCCTTCTAAATACTTTTTAACATTTTCTTCCGAAGCAGCGATGATCTTTACTTCATCTTCGGTTGCTTCAGAAGGGACAGTAATCGAAGCTCGTAACTTTCCATTAACCTGAACGGCGATTTCTACTGTATCAGACACCAAAAGTTTCGGGTCAAAAGTTGGCCAGATTTTTTCTTCCAAATAACCCGACTCCCCTAATTGTTCGGCCAACTCATTAGTAAGATGTGGAGCAAATGGACACAGGACTTTTAAGAAAGAGACGAAGCTTTCTTTGGTGATAGCCTTCTCTTCTAAAACTGTATTTACAAAAGTCATCATTTGCGACACGGCTGTATTTTGACGAAAGCCGGCAATATCCTCACTAACTTTTTTAACAGTTTGATGTAACGCCCGGGTTACTTCTTTTGATTCATCAGAAGAAACTAGACCAACCAAACTATTTACCTTTTCCAAAAATCTGCGAGCGCCAACCAAACCATTAGTACTCCAAGCTGTTGGTTGATTGAAAGGGCCCATAAACATTTCATAAACCCGAAGGGCGTCGGCGCCATATTCACTAACCATGTCGTCGGGATTAATGACATTACCCCAACGCTTGCTCATTTTGCGACCATCCTCGGCCAAGATTAGTCCGACGTTTTGCAATCGAGTAAAAGGTTCATCAACACTAACCGCGCCAATATCAAAAAGAAACTTATGCCAAAATCTAGCGTAAATTAAGTGGCGAGTGGCATGTTCGGCACCACCAACATAAAGGTCGACAGGCGACCAGTATCTTTCTTTTCCAGTATCAACCAAAGCCGCATCATTTTTCGGATCCATGTAACGCAAATAATACCAACAACTGCCAGCCCATTGCGGCATAGTATTGGTTTCACGCTTAGCTGGACTGCCGCATTCAGGACAAGTGGTGTTAACCCAGGCCTCAATGGTGGCTAATGGCGATTCGCCAGTGCCGGAAGGTTCGTAATTTTCAACTTCGGGTAATTCGAGCGGTAGTTGGTTTTCGGATAGCGGAACAACACCTGGGGTAACCATTTCTATCTGCCAAGCGATCAAACCATTCTTTTCAATTCGATTCAAATAATCTGAAGAACTTTTTCCATAGCCAGCTTTCCAATTTTCTAATGTCGGAGCATTATCATCTGGATCAATCGGCCCGAGTAATTCTGGATAATCAAACAATTCTTCAAGATTTTTAAATTGCCAAACCTTAGTGACTTTAAAATATTTTTCTTCGCCAGTATTTTTATTTACCGCACACAAATATTGACCAACGCCGACATCGCCAAAATATTTTTCCGGTTCTTCAGGATTTAAAGCTCGAGTTTCGATGGTCTTGCGGCCAGAAACAAGTCGAGCCCAGGTATCCTGGCGGCGGAAATTGATTCGGGTGGCGGTTTTTTCAATTTGTTCTTTACAAGCCTCGCAGTGAACCAACGGAATTGGTTCGCCCCAGTAGCGCTGGCGAGAAAAAACCCAGTCACGTAACTTATATTGAATCTTACGAGCACCAAAACCTTTTTCCTCAAGCCAAGAAATTATGTCATCTTTGGCTTTCCAGGTTGGTAGGCCAGTTAAAAAATCAGAATTAATAGCCACACCTTCTTCAGCAAAAACTGGCATACCGTTTTTATAGGCATTCCAAATCATTGGACCATCAATAACATTTACGGTTTTCTCGACTTCACTTTCATCAAACCAAACTGGCTCATGATTTTTTAATTCACTTTCAGGAATTTCGTCACGATCTTCGTCAACTAAATCAACAACAGCGATTCGAATTTCTGCATAACGATTCTGGCCTTTGTGCTCAGCAAAATATTCGGTATGAACTTCAAAACCAACATCTTTAACAAATTTAAAATTTTTGTAACCGGTTTCTTCTTGAGCTTCACGAAGGGCAGCTGTTTCCAAATCCTCACCGTCTTCAATTCCTCCAATAATAAAGGTATGAAGATGCGGACGACTGGCCGTAAGATTAGAAAACCAATTTAAGAGAAGAACTTTACTGTCTTTTGGATTACGAATAATTACATGAACATTTTTACGACGACTTTCCGGAATACCTTCACGTGTCGGATTGGCCGGATCAACAAAATGCGGCGCAACAACTTGCTTAATTGGTAAATTATATTTTTTAGCAAAAGCAAAATCACGTTCATCGTGAGCTGGCACGGCCATGATAGCTCCGGTGCCATAACCCCACAAAACATAATCGGCTACCCAAACTGGAATCTGTTCCCCGTTTACCGGATTAACCGCATAAGCCCCGGTAAAAACACCAGTTTTTTCCTTGGTATCATCACCGCGTTCGATATCAGTTTTATTTTTTGTAGCTGCCAAATAATTTTTAACTTCGATTTTCTGTTCTTCAGTAGTAATTTCAGAAACTAACAAATGTTCTGGAGCGAGAACTATGTAAGTGGCACCAAAAAGGGTGTCAGGACGGGTGGTAAAAACCGTAATTTGAGAATTTGAAAATTCACTAATTTGAAAATTCACCTCCGCCCCTTCCGACCGACCAATCCACTCGCGTTGCATTTGTTTTATCGACTCTGGCCATTCAGTCAATTTATCTAAATCATTTAAAAGACGATCGGCATAATTTGTAATTTTCAAAACCCACTGACGCATTGGCTTTTGTTCAACAACGGTTCCGCAACGTTCACACTTACCATCCTCTAAATCCTCGTTAGCCAAAACAGTTTTGCAAGATGGACACCAGTTAACTGGTTCGTTGGATTCAAAAGCCAAACCTTTTTTAAACATTTGTAGAAAAGCCCACTGTGTCCATTTATAATACTTGGGATCAGTAGTATTAACTTCCCTATCCCAATCATAAGTGAAACCTAAAATAGAAAGTTGTTTCTTAAAGACTTCAACATTCTGTGCAGTAGCCACAGACGGATGAACTTTATTTTTAATGGCGTAGTTTTCCGCTGGCAAACCAAAAGCATCCCAACCCATAGGATGAAGAACGTTGTGGCCTTGCATCATTTTCATGCGAGCCATGACATCAGTAGCAATATAACCTTTTGGGTGACCAACATGTAGACCGGCCCCCGAAGGATACGGAAACATGTCTAAAGCATAAAACTTAGGCCTGTCAGAATTTTCTTTAGTTTTAAAAACTTGGGAGTCAGCCCATTTTTTTTGCCATTTTTTTTCGATTTGTTGATGATTGTAGGGCATATAAAGTAAAAGCGTAAAAGCGTAAAAGCGTAAAAGCGTAAATTCAATCTAATATCACTGTAGTTTTACGTTTTTACGATTTTACGTTTTTACAACAAAGTTCCAGAAAATCATAACAAATAACCAGGTTACTTGGAAGAGCTCTTTGGAAGCAAACAAAACCCCTTAACCTCTCATAACACCCCTTCATACCCCTTATCCACCCTTAAATAAAAACCCCGCCATATTGCAGACGGGAGAAGATCTAACTAATCAATACGCACCGAATGTGGTTTGAAACCGGATCCGGACGAAAGTTTGGGCAAGCCTTCCTCTTTAGGCTCGGCACTGATGTGATATTGAAAACCAGTGGCTCCGTTTTCGACAGGAATGCTTACTCGCCAAACCCCATTCTGTTCACTCATGGGGAAAGTCGTGTAGGCACTAGTGCCCGTGATTCGGAAATAAACCCTAAGCCGATACTGACCGCTGGTAACCACAGCTTCAGGGGTGAACGCCTTACCAGTTGGCCAACTTGCCGGGACTCGATGATCCAAAACTGGTTTGTCACTTACAACAACCACTCCTTTATCAGGCGGAGGCTGAGAAACCGTCTTGGAACGAACGACTACTGGTTCTTTTTTCAACTCCGGTTCTACTTGAACAACTGGCAAAGAAAGTTCGGTCACCGATTCTTGAATAGAAGTTGTTACAACAGGTTCAGAAACTTGGCTTTCAGATTCTGGCCGAACATTTTCTTCAACCGCCGGTTGAGCCACAAGAACTTCATTAACCTCTTCGGGTTCAGTATTAACTCGTCGGTTTACACCAAAGAAAACCAGAACCGAAACAACCGCGATCAATCCGATTACTCCGGCGATAAAACCAATTCGATGACGCGGTTTCGGACGATCAAACGGCAGCACTGTTTTGCTACTCTTCGGTTCATCAAAGATCGAATCATCTCTCTTTGGTTCCGATACCACTTCAGGTGAAAGAACGACAGCTTCAGCTTTTTCTACTGGTCCTTCGAGATATGAGAAACCCTCCTGAGAAACAGGAATAGCTGTTGGAAATGGTCCGGCTTCCCCAGGCTCTTGTTCTAAAGAAACAAGTGGCTGCAACACTCTCATTGGTGGCAGAACCAAAGGCTTTTCATTTTCATCAGTCGGAAGTTCTTCAAAAGCCTGGTCCAAGGCGACAATCATTTCTTCGGCTGAAGCATAACGTTCTTCTTTGCTGTAATGTGTCGCCTTACGAACTACCCCGACCAATGGTTCTGGAATATCTTTGAAAAGTCCTGGTTCAATGACTTCAGCAAAGAGAACCGGAACTGGTCTGGTCACAATACAAGCAAAAAGCAAAGCACCGACCGCGTGAATATCAGCTCTTAGGTCAACTGTCTTGGCGTCAACTCTTTGTTCCGGCGGCATGAAACCATAGGTTCCCATTGCTGCTCCGGTCTTGGTATGAGAATCAAGCGAAGCCAATCTGGCAATGCCAAAATCAGCTACCTTAACTCCACCCTTACTGGTCAAAAGAATATTATGAGGTTTGATGTCACGATGAATAACACCGTGACTGTGAGCCTCGGCAAGAGCTGAAAGAATTGCTCTGCAGACAGTAACAGCCTGACGCGGACTTAATGGACCACTTTCTAACCGACTAATCAAAGAACCACCTTCAAGAAATTCCATGACAATCCAAAGGTCATCACCTTCTTCATGGAAGTCGTAAATCCTGACGACTCCTGGGTGTTCGATCTGAGCCATTGTTTTGGCTTCGGCCAAAAAACGAGCTCGAATTTCTTTCGATCCAGACACGTAAGGTTTCAGAACTTTTACAGCCCGCTTCACCTCAAGTATGGTATCTTCAACCAAATAAACAATGGCTGTGGCGCCTTCGCCAATCTCTCGAACCAATCGGAAGCGTTTGTTATCAAGAAACGGATTGGTTTCTGGACTTCTTTTGCCCATTCGATCCTCCAGATGTAAAATGTTTAAAAAGAGCAAACCGGCCTTACTTTAAACAAATAAAGCTAAAAATACAAGATCAAAAAAACAACCGGAGTTAAATCGGTTGTTTTTGAACTTAAGATTATAAAATTAAAAATTCATGGCTTTAGCAATGCGTTCCAATGCCACTACGAACGCTGCTTCACGAACCGTGCAATTTAAAGCCGTTTTTTTATTCCAAACTGCATCCAAGGCAGCTTGCATGGTTTCACCCAACTTGGCTTTAACTTGTTCTTCAGTCCATTTTTCATCTTTCATGTTTTGATCCCATTCAAAATAACTAACTGTTACACCGCCAGCATTAGCCAACACATCAGGCACAACTGGAATGTTACGACTGGCAAAAACTTCATCGGCTTCTGGAGTTGTCGGACCATTAGCGACCTCCAAAATGGCTTTAGCTTTAACACGAACAGCATTATCGGCCACAAACTGATTTTCTAAAGCTGCTGGCACCAACACCTCGCATTCCAATTCCAACAATTCAGCATTGGTAATATTTTGCGCACCAGCAAAACCTTGAACCGACCCAGTAGCTTTTTTGTGTTCATCGACAGCCTTAACATCTAAACCTTCTGGATTATAAATTCCACCACGAGAATCGGAAAGTCCAACAACTTTGTAACCATTTTGAAAAAACAGATGAGCCATTTGATAACCAGCATTACCAAAACCCTGAACAACTATTCGACAAGCTTCTTTACTAATGTTTAATTTTTCACGCAAACCTTCAAAGACAAAATACCCACCATCACCTGTAGCTGTGCCACGACCAAGTGAACCGCCACCTTCAATGGTTTTTCCAGTAATGACCGCCAACGGATGTGGATGATTGGAAACCTTTTTAAATTCATCAGCAATCCAATCCATTTCGCGCGGTGTGGTATTAACATCAGGTGCCGGAACATCTTTTTCTGGTCCAATAACATCGGCCATAGCCTTAGCCCAACCACGAGTTAAACGTTCTAACTCACCAACTGACAAAGCTTTTGGATCAACAGTAATTCCACCCTTACCGCCACCCATAGGGATACCGACAACTGAACATTTGATAGCCATCCAAAAAGCCAAAGCCCGAACTTCATCAATATTAGTTTCTTGATGGTAACGAATACCGCCTTTAAACGGACCACGAGCATTATTGTGTTGTACACGATAACCAGTAAAAATCTTTTGTGTACCATCGTCCATTTTAACTGGAATGGAAATTTGGATTTCCCGCATTGGCTGACGCATTTGTGCCAAAAAATCGGGGTTAAAAGTTTGTAACTTGGCCGCACGGTCGAGTTGTTTGAGAGCGTTTTCGAAAGGGTTTTGCATATTGTCTTTGATTTAGGCGATAGGCCATAGGCCTGTAGGCGGTAGGCCGTTTATTATGAAATTATTTTATTTATTTTAGACTCCAAACCATTATAAAATTCCGCCTACCGCCTATAGCCTAGAGCCTCAAAACCTATATAGATTAATACTTTAAAAAATGAAGGGCAACCGAAAAAAGTGCATAACCATTGACACAAACGAAATTTTATGGTAAAAAGAGTCGTTCTTTTGAGTTCAACCAGCCAAATCTCCTGGGAGGAGAAATGTCACAGTCACCGAGACTTCCGAAAAACTTCTTTCGCGGCTTCGCCACGCCAGCCACGGCTATCGGTCTACTGGCAGTTGCTTTCGCTGTTTTTGTCTGGATGTGGAAACTACACATCGAAACTCCGGCCTTTGTCTGGCTGGCCCTGACAGCCCTCTTTCTGGTGGACGCCAACCTCGACAGCATTCCGCCGAAGTGGATGACCAAAGGATTCGCGGTCGCCCTTGTCGGCGCAGCGACCATCTGTGCAATCTTCTAGGGCGTTGTTCCCTAATGATAGACAAGATAATTTCGGGGGGATAAAAAAAATTTAGAACCCACGACTTTCTAGTTTTACGTTTAGGAAACAACGCCCTCTAGTTCGTTCCAACTCTTGGAACGACTTTTTTTATTTCCAGAAGTCACCGTATTTGCAAGTTGACATTAATCATAAAATAATGATAAAAGTCAGTCGTTCGACAAATCAATTGTCGAAACAGGAGGAAACATGGGCAAGGTAATAAAACCCGCAAGTAAGCTTGACGAGCTGCTCACAAAAGCAGTTATGATCGTTGTTGTGAGTGTCGTATGGTTCGTCATCGGCTTCTTCATATCTGCTCCATTCATTTTCTTTGCCGGTGGTACTGAAGACGGTCCTTTTTTCAACCCTTTGGGTATAGTGTTTGCGCCAATAATTGCGCTAGCAACTGTCCTGGCCTTGTACATTTTCATCACGTTTGCAAAAAACAGAACCGCCAAGATTATCTCATCTGGCATAACGATCGGTTTCGTCTGTCTGCCGATAATCGCCAATGTCACAAGTCTGCTTCTTGGGTTTCTTGGAACCAACAAACTCAGCCACTTTATCTTTGAGTGCCGCTGGTACTCGTGGTGGATTGTGGTTTTCTCTATTGTCGGAGTCTTGTTTGTGTGGTTCCCGATTGAAAACTTTATCGATAAATGGAAAATGCGTAGAAAGCAATCTACACATTCTGCCTCCCCACTTTTCGAGGACGCCCCAACCGACCCCGATCTCTAGTCCCTCTTCAACAAAAGAAGGACTTTTTTAAAAACAAAAAAACCTTGACACAAAAAACAAAAAACGATAAAAAGATTTGTCGACAACTTTGTCGATACAACCCCCGAGGATCTCATGGAAGATTTCCAAAACCTGCTAAGGGTTCATCCGCTCCGAAAAATCTCGATAGTAATTGGTGTGGTTTTCGTCGCCATTGCTGTCACCATCATCGCGGCCATGACCAAACAAGGACTTCCTTTGCTAGCGGTTACCCCGCTCAGCTTGGTGGTTTGTGCGGTCGTCATCCCCGTCTTCGCCAGAGCTTTGAAGACAGTCGTCTTCTTCGACGAGCCAGAGGTCATGCCAGTATTCCGAGACGGCGCACTCGCCACCGTAGGAATCATCTACCTCTGCACACCATGGATCTTCGGATCAATGCATGCATTGTGGATGGTTCCGATAACCATCCTAGCTGTGGCTGGCGTCATCTATGGGTTCTATCGAAAATATCTTCTTTCTTTCAGCGACTTCGCTGACGACTTCTGACCATCAGAAACTCACACTCGCACCAAACTCTGGCTAGCGAGTTTTTATTTAATTGATATGGCTTTAAAAAATCAAAAAACTAGTGGTTAAACAAATCTACCAAAAAAATAAAATACGGGCATAATCAGAATCGTTGACAAATGATCAAAAAAAATGTTAAAGAATCCTTAGTTCTTTTTGAATCTTTCAAAAAAGGAGATAAAAAAACAAAATGTCTGGCAAAAAAATCGCTGAATTCCTGGGTTGGTCTATTCTTGCAATATTGTATTCCCTACTATTGATGGGAACAATGATACTTATGCTTGAAGGGGGTGGAATCAAAACCACTCTTATTCCGGGATTCAATTCATTTGGAAGCATGCCACTCGACTAAAACTCAAAAACGACGGCCGAACACCGTCATTTTTTTAAAAAAACAATTCCTTCACTCCAACACTCCATAACTCCATCACTCAATGACTTCCACTCAACCACTTCTCCGCGTCCATCCCGGCCATACAACCAGAACCGGCAGAAGTAATAGCTTGACGATATCGAGAATCGGCCACATCACCGGCCGCAAAGGCTCCTGGTACATTGGTTTCGCTGGTACAATTTTTACGAATTAAATATCCGCGTTCATCCATTTCAATTTGTCCTTTAAAAATTTCTGTATTCGGCTTATGACCAATAGCTGGAAAAATGCCATCACATTTAAATTCTGATTCTTCGTTTGTTTGGGAATTAAAAATCTTTGCACCAGTAACTTTATTTCCATCTCCCAAAACCTCTTTGACCGAGGTATTCCAAACAAAATTAATCTTTGGTTCAGCCTGAGCTTTTTCTTGCATAATCTTCGAAGCCTTAAGAGCCTCACCACGAACCAAGACAGTTACCTTACTAGCAAACTTAGCCAAGTCGAGGGCTTCTTCCATAGCCGCATCACCACCACCAACTACAGCGACTTCTTTACCTTTAAAGAAAAAACCATCACAGGTGGCGCAAACAGAAACCCCCTTGCCTTTGTATTGCTCTTCACCTGGTACATTCATCCAAATAGCCGAAGCGCCAGTAGCAATAATCAAACTTTCAGCTTGATACTCGGTGCCACTAGAAGAAACAAATTTAAAAGGTCTGGCAGACAAATCAGCCGAAACAATATTTTCTGCAATAATTTTAGTACCAAATTTTTCCGCTTGTTTTTTCATGCGATCTTCCATAAGTTCCGAACCATAAACACCTTCTGGAAACCCAGGGAAATTTTCAACCACAGTGGTCCACATTAATTGCCCGCCAGGTTGCGGGCCAGAAAACAAAACCGGTTTAAGTTCGGCCCGAGCGGCGTAGATAGCTGCGGTGTAACCGGCAGGACCAGCACCGATGATAATTACTTTAGAAGTTTCCATAAAATTCTAAGCACAAAATTCTAAATTCTAAGATGGTTTATCTATTTCTTAAATAATAGGGCTACCAACTTAGAATTTAGTATTTAGAATTTATTATTTAATTTGGTATTCCCAACCAGGTTGCCAAGCCTTACGCTTTCGCCAATCTTCGGCAAAAGCTTGCTCCCAAGTTTTATTTTTCAACAACACATCAAGAGCTAACTGCGGCGCTTTGTGAGCCACGATGGCTACGTGTTGACCGTCATAATTTTCTTTTAAAAAATTCAGAAAATCAGCGATTCTTATTTTAACATCTTCATAACTTTCCCCGCCAGGAAAACGGTTGATAACATTTTGTTCCTGAAGCGGCTCCACAATACTCGAAGCTTGAGCATTATACTCACCATAATCACATTCACGAATTCTTTTGTCTTGAATGATTGGTAAACCGCTATCACCAAAAGTTAACTCGGCTGAATCAACCGCCCGCTTTAAGTCAGAACAAAAAACCACATCAAATTTTTTGTCTTTGACATGGTCTTTTAATTCTAAAGATTGTTTGACTCCCAAATCAGACAGTTCGACATCATAGCAGCCAGAGGAAATTTCTTTCTCATTATCTGTGGTTGTACCGTGAACAAAATAAGTAATTTGAACTGACATATTTTTAGGGAAATTCTAAGCACTAAATTATAAATTCTAAGAAGGTTTTTCTATTATTTTAAAATAGAGCTTCCAACTTAGAATTTAGTATTTAGAATTTATTTTTTACAAAGACTTCTCAATCCTTTCCTTCATTGCTTCTTTGGTCATGGCCCCGGAAAACTGATCGACTGGCTGACCACCTTTGAAAACCATAAAAGTTGGAATGGAAAGAATGTTAAAACGTTGGGCGACTTCGGTTTCTTCGTCAACATTAACCTTGGCCACGACTACAGAATCCATTTCACCAGCCAATTCTTCGACAATCGGACCCATCATACGACATGGACCACACCACGGTGCCCAAAAATCAACAAACACCGGCTTGTCGGATTGTAAAATAGTTTGATCAAAATTTTGTGAGGTAAGATTTAGTTCGGACATATTTTTATTTTAGGCAAATAGTGGGTAGTGTCTAGTAGGTAGGCGAAATTTTCTTAAAATCTTCTGCCTACATACTACTAACCTTAATTATTATCTCGCACGAATACCTTTAATTTCCAACAATCGACCCTTAACTTCTTCAGTATAAAGTTCAAAAATATCACCGGCTTCAGCTTTTGTTTTACTCTTATAACCCACACCACACTCTTGGCCAGCCTTGGCATCCTTAACTTCAGCTCGACCAATTTGCACTGTAAGTATTTCGCCCTCGCCAACAATCTGCTCAGCTCGCCAAATACGAATTTTAGCTTTAGGTTTTATCTTTCCGTCCTTAACCCGCAAACCAACAATCCAGCCATTATCAAGTTTTTTGAAATTGGCTAATACTTCGGCTTTACCAATTTCTGTAACCACGTTTTCAGATGGTAAAAGTTTTTGTAAGTCAGCCAAAAGATCTTCAAATAATTTATAGATAATGCTGTATTCACGAATGGTGACATTCTTATCACGAGCTAATTCTTCAGCGGTAGTAGTTGGCTTGGCATTAAAACCAATAACCACTGCACCGGTTGCCTCAGCATTTAAAATATCTGATTCAACAATATGACCAAGACCCTTACCTACGACCTCGATTCCAACTTCAGGATGTTGAACCGTATCAAGCATACCTAAAATCGCTTCAAGCGAACCAAGCACATCAGCCCGCAAAATAACTTTACGAGTTTGTTTGACTCCTTCACCTTCAACTGGAGCAGAGTGTCTAATAGAAGCGACTTCTTCAGTAGCACGTGTTGGTTTAACTTTTAATTTTTTAAGAGCTGAAGCATCAGCAGGAACTTCGATAACATCACCAACAGCCGGAGCGGCTCGCAAACCAACAAGTTTTACTGGCATCGAAGGCGGCGCTTCTTTAACAAACTCACCCTTCCAGTCACGCATAGCTCGAACCCGACCAAAGAGAGCATCAGCCACACCAAGATCATCACCAATACGAAGAGTACCGGCCTGCACCAAAACCGAAGCCACTGGACCTTCACCTGGATCAACATGCGATTCAATAACAGTACCGATTGCTGGACGATCAGGATTGGCACGAATGAATTTTTCATTCATGTCAGCTGTTAAAATCAGAACATCAAGCAAGCTATCGATACCAGTACCAGCCTTAGCTGAAACCGGAGCAATAACTGTTTTGCCGCCCCAATCCTCAGGAATCAAATTTAATTCGGCCAACTGCCCTTTAACACGTTCCAAATTTGCATCAGCTTTATCAATTTTGTTTAAAGCAACTACAAATGGCAAATGACTAGATTGAATAATATTAATTGCCTCTTTAGTTTGTGGTTGAACACCATCATCAGCGGCCACCACAAGAATAGCAATATCAGCGACCTTAGCGCCACGTGAACGCATAACTGTAAAAGCTTCGTGTCCAGGTGTATCAATAAAAGTTAGCAAACGTCCTTTACGTTCAACTTGGTAGGCACCGATGTGTTGAGTGATACCACCAGCCTCAGATTCCATGACATTGGTTTTACGAATAGCATCGAGAATTTTTGTTTTACCATGGTCGACGTGACCCATAACCACAATTACTGGGGGACGAGCTTTTTTGTCTTCTTCTTTTTCTTGAGAAATAACTTCAGACAAACGTTTATCAGCTTCCGTATTTGTAACTTCTTCTTTTTTGTTTTCCTCTTGTGAAGCTTTGAAACCTAAATCTTCGGCAATAATGGAAGCGGTATCAAAATCAAGGCGTTCGTTAAGCGAAGCAAAAATACCGCTACGCATAAGTTCTTGCATAACCTTAGGTACTGGCAATTGCAAAAGTGAAGCAAAATCACGAACTGTAATAATAGCTGGCAAGGTAATTGGTTTTTGTTCTTCACTACCCCGGGCCTCACGACGCTCTTGTTCAGCCTTTTGACTTTCCATTCTTTCTTGTAACCTTTGGCGGCGTTTCATTTCCGACCAAGCGTTCTGAATTTGGCCAGCTACACGGTCATCAACCTTGATGGCGTGTGTACCAATACTAAAACCAAGCTCCGGTAATTTATTCCGCAACTCCTCAGGCAAAACGTTAAGGCGACGAGCCAGTTCAGATATGTTCATAAGTGGTTAAATAATAATGCTTTTAAAGGATAAAGTAAAGCCTAGGGGGTAGATTTCTAAAATTTGAACATATCTGATAAAGTTTCTACATCTCAAAGGGGTTAGGGTTTGGGGTTTAGGGAAAGAAGCGTTTTAAAATATTCAATTATCAATAATCAATATTCAATGATGGATGTTCTATATTTTAAGAAATAAGACTCCGTACTTGATTATTGAAAATTGATTATTGATTTTTCAAAAAACCATCCCCAGACCCCAAACCCAAAACCCCAACCTCCCCCCCCACCAAAAATATGTCATTTTTACTAATAGACAAGCCTACCGGACCAACTTCGCACGACGTTGTTGATCAAGTCCGTCGTAAAACCGGCGAACGTCGGGTTGGTCACGCCGGCACTCTTGATCCATTCGCGAGCGGTCTTTTAATTGTCGCGGTTGGCCGAGAATCAACTAAAGAACTAAGTAAATTTGTCGGTCTTGATAAGATTTACGAAGCAACTTTTGTTTTAGGCGCCACCAGTGATACCGACGATCGTATGGGTAAAATCACACCCGTGCCTTTACCACCTGATTTAACTGAAGAAAAAATCAAAACCGCCATAAATAAATTTGTTGGTGAAATTGAACAAATTCCACCGGACTACGCAGCCATCAAAATCGGCGGTAAAAAAATGTACGAGGCCGCCCGCGAAGGCAAACCTCTCGAAGCCAAACCGCGACCAGTGACGATTTTTGAGTTTGAATGGATGGATGCGGACGTCCGTAGGGGCGAATGGCCATTCGCCCCTACGATGGAAATACACGTCCGCATCCATTGCTCCTCCGGCACCTACATCCGCGCCTTGGCCCGTGATCTAGGCCATACACTTGGAACCGGCGGATATGTTTCCGAACTCCGCCGCACGGCTATAGGGACGTATTGGGTTGAGAACGCCGAAAAACTTTCACCCCCTCCGACAAAACCATGAATGCCTTAAGGACGTGTTCCCAAATGATAGACAAGACAATTTCGGGGGGATAAAAAGGCTAATCTAGAACCAACAGCTTTCCAAATTTACGTTTCGGGAACAACGTCCTTAACGCCTAAAACCCAATAAAATCCCCTCTTGTCCAAAAGCCAAAAACATGGGATAATAAAAGCGTCAAATAATATTATTCAGTATCCAGATAGAAGTTTTCAGAAGACGCTTTTTACCATGCTTTCCAAACTTTGGAATAAATATGATGTTCGTGAATCCGCTAATTACAGCCGATTTATCAAAGCCGCTGGCCGCGACATCTTTTTTGTTATAAGACCAAACTGGAAAAATTAAAGCGTTTTTATTGAACTTCTTGGGTACCAAGAGGTTTTTATGTTAACAATTGATTCACTTCTAATGATCGCTGCAGTAATCGGACTTGGGTTAGGCGGACTCATTGGTTATTTTTTACGCCGATTCTTATCGCACAAAACAGTTCAAAGCGCTGAGGTTAAGGCTGAAAAAATGATCTCCGATGCCAAAACCAAACAACAAGAAATCTTACTCGAGGCTAAAGAAAAAGCCATCAAAACCATCGAGGAAGCCAAACACGAAGAAACTGTTCGTCGCCAAGAATTACAAGAAACCCAAAAACGTTTGGAAAAACGTGAAGCCACTTTTGATCAAAAAATTCTTGATCTTGAAGATAAAAAAAATAAGTTAGAGGAAAAAACCAAACAAATCGAAGAAATCAAAAAGAAAATTCTTGAATTACGCGAACAAGAAACCACCAAACTTCAAGAAGTGGCCGGCTTAACCAAAGAACAAGCCCAAGAGCGTCTTTTAAAAACTGTCGAGGAATCTAGCCAAGAAGCATTGCTCAGTCGTTTACGTAAAATGGAACAAGGAACCGAAGAAGAAATCGAACGTGAATCGCGCAAACTTATTTCTTTGGCCATTTCCCGTTTTGCCGCTCCACAAGCTGTGGAAACTACTACCGTAGCTGTTTCCCTGCCATCAGATGAAATGAAAGGCCGTATTATCGGTAAAGAAGGTCGCAATATTAAAACTATCGAACTTTTAACCGGTACAGAAATTATTGTCGATGAAACTCCGGAAATGATTACCATCAGTGGCTTTTCCCCAATACGTCGCCAGGTGGCCAAACTAGCTTTGGAAATGCTTATTAAAGATGGTCGCATTCAACCAGCTCGTATTGAAGAAGCCATTGCCGAAGCCAAAAAACAATTATCTCAAGAAATCAAAAAAGCTGGCGAAGAAGCCTTGTATGCTTTGGGTATTCCAGTTTCATCAATTGATCCAAAATTAGTTTCCATTCTTGGTCGCCTAAAGTATCGCACCAGTTATGGTCAAAATGTTTTACAGCACTCAATCGAGGTTGCTCAATTAGCGGCTTCTATGGCTGAAGAGTTGGGTGCCGATGTAGCTATCTGCAAAAAAGGTGGTGTCTTCCACGACATTGGTAAGGCAGTGGACCACGACATGCAAGGTGCACATCCAGAGATTGGTTATAACATCATGAAAAAATTCGGGTTACCAGAGGAAATTTGTTATCAATCAGTTGCTCATCATGAAGATCGCCCACGCACTATCGAAGCTGCTTTAATTAAAGCCGCCGATGCTATCAGTGGCGCTCGTCCAGGTGCTCGCAAACAGTCGCTCGAACAATTCATTCAACGCATGGAAGAATTAGAAAAAACCGCTGGTACTTTTGATGGTGTAGAAAAAGCTTACGCTATTCAAGCCGGCCGCGAAGTTCGGGTGTTCATTCAGCCGGAAAAAATCAATGACATCGAGGCTTATCAATTAGCCAAAAACATCGCTACAAAAATCGAAAGCGAACTTCAGTATCCAGGTGAAATCAAAGTTACAGTTATTCGAGAGACTAGGGTGGTTGAGTACGCGAGATAAAAACTTTAAATAAGTACAACAAAAACGAGTTTTCAAACTCGTTTTTTGTATTATTTATAATTGACAAAATGCTTTTAATGAGTTTTAATTATTCAGCAGTTCGTTTCCTTCTAAGGAGGTGTCAAGTGAAAAGAACAGTAGTTATCGTCCTCGCTTTCATTTTTGTCGGCTTAGTGGCCAGTAACGCCCTGGGTCAATCTACTCCATGGTGGCAAACCACGAGCTACAGCAAAAACAAAGAACAAGCTATCACATGTCTGCAAAACGGTCCTCAAACCAATGATCCTGAAAGTCTTACAGCTTGCGGTGAGACTCTGGTCCGTTTGGGACAGTACTACATCGTTCTCTCCCGTGAGGCCAATCAGCCTCTCAAGCCAACCATCCAGCAAAACCAGCCTGCAATCTACAACGGGAAAATCCAACCTCTTCACACCCTCGATCTTGAAGGAAACAACTAGTCTCTACCCCCAACCTAATACTTAGTGTTGGGTTTTTCTTTTAAGAAAAAAAATACGGCTTATCAGCTGATCCGTCTTTTTGGTTTATCTTGACGTACACTGTTTTATCTGATATAAATTTTCGTCGGACTTAATAAGTTCGATACCTGCTAAACCTCTTACCTCAAAAAGGCAACCTCGTGAATCGTACAAAATCTTTTGTCTTTCTGTTTCTTGTCATCCTGCTTACGATCGCCGCCTTCCCCAACCGAGTCGTGGCCCAGGTGTCCTACCCACCAGTAACCCAGGAGGACATGAAAAATACACCACCCCCGGCCTTCCAACAAAAATCTCCGGCCGTTCCCGCTGCCTCACCTGCTGTTGCCCCAACCGAAGCCCCACCGTGGCGAGATCCGCAACAAAATGAGAATCGTCGATTCCTCCTTTGGTGCATCGACCCGGGTCCGGCCCTGACCGACACTGCTGCTCTCAAAACATGTGCCGATGGTCTCTACTCGTGGGCCTTGTGGATCAAGACTGTCACCGAACAACGTGCTGTCGCCAGCGAACAACAGCTACTCCCAACCAACATGACAGACCCCATGTACCCACTACCGAAAGCAAAACAAACGGTTGTGAGACCGCCACCCACCGGTCTGCCCGGCTTCAAGCTCTACCCTTTCAGACAAGAAGGTGAAGAAACCGCGCCGTTACCAACAACGCTCGGCGACGTTCAACTCTACCCTTTCCAAGAAGAGTAGATCACATCATTTCCTCTCGACCAGTGCCTAAGCGCCGGTCTTTTTTTTATTTAAAAGTATTCTCTTTTACACCTGGTAACAACTCGTAAATACTCTGTCCAATTTTTTCTTCAAAATATTTTTTGATATCAAAACGAGCCTGCCAATTTTGTAAGGTAAGTGCATTAAAACCATGCCGCAAAGAAACACTTACCAATCTTTTTTCCATTAAACAAAAACCAGAATCATTAGCCAGACCATCACACAACTGAATAAGCTTATCGTAATCATTATAAGTTGTTTGATTTAAAAAATTTCTGACAAACTCCACTTCTTCTGCAGAAAAATTACAATCGTGACATTCGACGTCGAACTCTTTAGTAGGAAAAGAATGAGTGAGACAAATTTGCGCTGCTTCATAATAATTCTTTTCCAAAAGAAATTTATAACCATCAAGAGTATGACGCCAACCAAAATGTCCTGATCTTCGGCCAATATCATGAAGTAAACCTAAAACCTTGGCTGTATCTTTATCAAGTTCGGGAATAAATGAAGCAATAATTTCCGCTGCTTCACCAACATGTCTAGAATGATCAATCCACGAACCGGGATTAATCTTTTCAGCTTCTTCTAAAATTTTATAGGCTTCTTCAGTTGAAGGTAGTTTCATACCAATCAAAATTAACACAATCAATTATCTTTTAAAATAGACGGGGCTTTTTTTATTTCCCTTTATCATATATATATTAATCGAGCCCCCACCCTCCTTCGTTAAAACTACGGAGGATCCGCCATAGCCTTGGCGAAGGTGGGCAAACCTCCCCCCATATACAAGAAATAAAAGAGTATATAAAGGAGGGCGTGATGGAGTAATTATTTTCTTAAAAAAAATTAGTCCTCAGCCTCCCTCCCTCGTATGCCACATACGGGGGAGGGTTGGGGTGGGGGCCAAAAAAGACAGATCAATTCACAACCTGTCTTTTTGGTTTATCTTGACGCAGACCATTTTATTTGGTATAAATTTTCGTTGGACTTAATAAGTTCGACACCCACTAAACCTCTTACCTCAAAAAGGCAACCTCGTGAATCGTACAAAATCTTTTGTCTTTCTGTTTCTTGTCATCCTGCTTACGATCGCCGCCTTCCCCAACCGAGT
>Ga0265292_1000162_pt1 | contig 124428 bp, 116 predicted proteins | sample Munlanlewell296A_FD_189080 | JGI IMG/M metagenome (GOLD analysis project Ga0265292, IMG submission 189080) | Leachate microbial communities from a municipal landfill in Southern Ontario, Canada - Leachate well 296A | ecosystem: Engineered > Solid waste > Landfill > Unclassified | place... | reverse complement strand
CTAAGTCATGGTCAAAAGATCATCGTTTAATAGAGATGAAAAACATTATAGGGTATGACCAAAGTTTTATTGATTTGGATAGTACTGAACTTGGCACAGCATTTTTTTATTTATCACTATTCAAATGTAACGTTACTGGAAATACTTTCGATACTCTCTGGGAAGCAGGAATCCCGAGTCATGGAGGTTTCAACAATTTAACTCTTGAAAAATGGGTGAAGAAAAACATTCCCTATATCAGAGCCAATTTTCACTACGCACAAGGGATCGGTCACTTTGATTATAATTTCTTTTTTATTGAAGGTATGTTAAAAAAACCGCATCTTCTTTTAACTTATGAAGGAATTAATTTTAAAAGAATAATGACTGACGCAAACGGAGATAAATACCCGGATTATATCGAATTTAAATATCTTGATACCGGCGAGAAGATAACTATATTGGATTCGATAACTTTCATTTGGAAAGACACTTGTTATTTTAACACGAGAAATCCAAAACAATTTAGATATTATTAAAAGGAATTAACGGAGAATTTTTTGACTAATTTTGAACTTCCTGGAACTTCATTAATGCAAACTTACTTTGAAACTTTGGGGTTTCACCCTGAACAAAGAAACGGCGAAGCTCACTTTTATAAGTATGCTTCAGTGGAAGAAGAATACAAGACTCTTACTCAGGGTGTCGGCTGTCGGTTGCTTCCTTCGGCTTTGCTTGAGTTACATGGAAAGGATACACTCGATTTTCTTCATCGAATTACTACAAGTGATCTAAAATCTTTACCCGTCAACCAATTCAAAAAAACAATTTTCACAAATGAAAAAGGAAGAATTCTCGATAGAGTTTCCGTCTTAAATTTCGGTGAGAAGCAACTCCTTGTCGGTAATTGTGGAACACAAAAGAAATTGTTTTTATGGATTCAGCGTTACGTAATAATGGATGATGTTAAAGTCGTTAATGCGAATGAACAATATGCGGTTTTTGAAATTTTCGGACCACAAGCCAAATCATTTATGACCCTTTTATGCGGAGAACAATGTAAAGAACTCAACAATAATGAAATTCGCTTGCTTACCGTTGAAGATTTTTCTTTTTATGCTATTCCAAATACCGGCGATCTGAAATCAGAAGGAAAAGGAAGTTTTTTTGTGATTGCCCTCCATCCTTTTGCTGTACGACTTGTTCAATATGCTTTACAGAATAAAGGGATTTTTGATTTTGGATTAATAGGAGAGGATGCCTACGAAATCTATCGAATTGAAAAAGGTATTCCGGCGGAAAAAGAATTGAACGACCTGTTCAATCCGCACGAAGCAAAACTGCTGGATGAAGTGAGTTTCACAAAAGGGTGCTACATCGGACAGGAAGTGATCGCCCGACTGGCGACGTATGATAAAGTGCAGAAGTTTTTATGCGGATTTTTATTTAGCGATTCCCCAAAGTTAGATAAAGATTTTGTTTTAGTTGATGATGAACTTAATGAAATTGGATTGATAACCTCGTCTGTTTATTCAATATCAATGCAAAAAACAATTGGGTTGGGCTATCTGAAAAAAGCCTTTATTTTAGAAAATAAAATTCTCAAAGCAATTGGGAAAAACTCCAAACAGGAAATTTCAGTACGCGTTCACTCTATACCATTTAAAGAGTAGATCGTTTGAAAATTTATACAAAAACCGGTGACAAAGGCGAGACCGGACTTTTCGGCGGAAAAAGAGTTCAAAAATCCTCTGTACGAATTAACGCTTATGGTACCGTTGATGAATTGAACGCCGCTCTCGGTCTTTCACTCTGTTATGTTCAAAATGAAAAAGTTAAATCCGTTTTAGAGCAACTGCAAAATCAACTTTTTGTGGTTGGGGCTGATCTGGCAACACCGTTGGAAACAGGATCTATCCGCCAAAGGGGGACCATTCCGCGAGTATCGGAAGATGATATTTCCGAATCAGAAAAGGCGATTGATTTTTTCGATAAACAATTGGAAGAACTCCGATATTTTATTCTTCCCGGCGGTTCAAAATCCGCGGCTCAGTTACATATAGCGCGAACAATTTGCCGTAGAGCCGAACGTGAAATTGTATTATTGTCGCAACAAGAGGAAATCAACCAAAATATTGTTATTTTTGTTAACAGAATTTCAGATCTTTTGTTTGTTCTTTCTCGGATTGAAAACAAAACAGCAGAAATTCCCGATCAAAAATGGGGAAAACCCATTTAAGAGAATTCCCCCATTGGGGGTGAATTTGGCTTCGACGGGATTAACGAAGCAATAAATTGCGCATCGTGTTTCTCCGGCAGACACGTTAAACGGCTGGTAAATAAACCTTAACTGGCGAATATAACTACGCCCTCGCTGCTTAATTAGTTAAGCAACCGTTCTTTGTAAGTTCTCGTATCGGTTTACAAAAGAACGTCGTTTAGATACGATAGCCAAGCCGAGTGTTTGAGGCGGCAAGGCAAAACTTAATCAAACAGATTTATCGGGAAGTTTGTTTATTCCGCACCTTTAAATCTATCAGAAATAAACTATGTGTGTAGAAGTTTATTGAGTCTTAGTTTCGGACGCGGGTTCGACTCCCGCCACCTCCACTTTTCAAATAATTTAGTCTAAACTTTTTTAGTTTAGACTAAATTCAAAATTCTATCTGCCTTTCGTCAATTCAGATGAAAAGCGCTGATTGAGATTTTGATTCCTTTTCAATGCTTGCTTAATTTTGATTTGGAAGTAATAATGCCAAAGATTTTCGAATATTTAGGGATTTTGATATTTTTCTATTCCAATGAGCATGAGCCAATTCATGTTCATGGGAAATATGATGGATTCGAAAGTAAAGCAGAGTTTTATATAGTTGATGGAAAAATTGTTGAGATAAAAATAAAAGCAATAAAGGGACTACGTCCTTTGACTGGCAGCAAACTTAATGATTTCGAGGACTTCTTAGAAAAATATGCAGATAAAATTGTTCAAAAGTGGATTGACTATTTTGTTTACCATAAAGATATTAAATTTGAAAAAATAAATACTCGAATCAAATGAAAATAGTAGAAGATTATCATGATTCTCAAGTTGTTTTACTTGAGATAAAATCGGCAAAATACATTGGAGATTATGCAATTAGAATATTCTTTAATGACGGCATTAATCGTTTGGTTGACTTTAAACCGTTTTTAGAATCATCTTTACACCCTGCAATCCGAAAATATTTAGATGAAGTCAAATTTAATCAATTCAAAATAATTGATGGGAATCTTAATTGGAATGATTACGATTTGATTTTTCCGATAGACGAACTATACGAAGGGAAAATATAGAAAATCACCCCCACACAAAACTTCTTTTAGTTTTAACTTTCTTGCCCGTAAAACTTTCGGGATCATTCCGAAAAAATCTTTCCTCCTTTCATCAATCCTATAACATTTTCCTTGAATAAAAATCAAGATTCACCTAAATTGTACCGTATGAAAAAATATTCTTTTGTAAAGATGAACGGCGCAGGCAATGATTTTATTGTTTTTGACAAAAATACCACTACCGGTTTGCAGTTTTCATCCTCTTTAATAAAGAAATTGTGTGATAGGCGATTCGGAATAGGCGGAGATGGAATAATTACTATCACCAAGTCCGATTCGCACGATTTTGAGATGGAATATTTTAACGTTGATGGAACTACCGGAACTCTTTGCGGAAACGGTGCCAGATGTGCAATCCGGTTTGCTGAAGTATTCGGCATTTCAAAGAATAAATCGGTAAAGTTTTTGTCTAATGGAATTTCGTATTCCGGCGATGTTTTAGATGATGATTTAATTAGATTTAAATTGAACAGCCCAAATTCGCTAAAAGAAAATTTTTCGTTTCCAGTTTCGGGAACGGAGATAAAAGCAAATTTTATCAACACCGGTTCACCGCACGTTGTTCTTTTTATAGATGATTTATCGTTAAAAGAAAATTTTAAGTTTGAATCACTAAACGATTTCCCCGTTTATTCCGTTGGGAAAGAAATTCGTTATTCAAATGAGTTTGCGCCTGATGGAACAAATGTAAATTTTCTTGAAATAAAAAATTCGCTTGTGCATATCCGTACCTACGAACGCGGTGTTGAAGATGAAACGTTAGCATGCGGAACGGGTTCGGTTGCATCGGCAATCATTACTTTTCTACAAAAACAAATTCCTCCGCCTATAGTTTTACAGGCAAGAGGCGGGGATAAACTAATAGTCGATTTTTCGGCTGAAGGCACATTAATTAAAAATGTTTCACTTACCGGACCAGCTAAAATTAATTACTCCGGTGAGTTTACATTATAACAAAACAGTGGAGACATAATGGCTAAAGTTATATTTTCAATTCAGTACGAAGTTCAGAACGATAAGAGAGATGAGTTTATTAATTCGCTTAAAGAGTTAAAATCTTTATTGAAAGCCGATGGGCTTGAGAGTTATTCTTTATTTGAAGGAAAAATGAAAAACCATTTTCAGGAAGTTTATCAATTCTCTTCTAAAGAAGCTTTCGATAATTTTGATGATGCAGAAAATGAACGGATTGATATTCTTATTTCAAAAATTGAAGATTTAAAAGAACCGAATTCAACTAAATATAATACTTTTTACGAAGTTTCACTATAAACGAAAAGAAGCTTATGAAATTCAAACTTTCACCTGTCGTGGTTTATCCTGCAATAATGGTTATTGCGGCAGTAGTTATTATTATTTTCTCTACCGACTTTTCTTCAAAGAATAGCGCAGAACCAACAGCGCAAGCCGGTCCAATTGTTTCTGAAAAACTTCCTAATGACGATATCCATAAAAATATGGGGAAGGAAACTCCTCCTTCAAAAGAAAACGTCATTTCGGATGTTAAAAAGAAAATGGAAACATTCAAGGATGAAGTTGAAAAAAGTCCGAACGATACAGCAAAAGTTAGGCAATATGCTGATATTCTTGCTGAAGGACACGGACAAGCAGATGCGGTAAAATATTATGAAATGATCTTAAAAAAAGATCCGAAACGTGCGGACATACTTCAATCTCTTGGGTACATCTTTTATATCCAGCAAGATTTGAACAAAGCCGAAGCCTACATCGCTAAGGCTTATGCTTTAGATAAAAATAATTTCCAGGCATTATTTAATTTAGGAGCTATTGCCGCTACAAAAGGGGATAACGAGAAAGCCAAAAAAATCTGGAAGGAAATTATTGCCAAGCGTCCCAATACGGAAGTTGCCAAACTTGCCCAGGATGGTTTACGTCAGATTCAATAAGTATGTCTGTTTGTCTTTTATCTTATCATCACTTAAGTTTGGTTTGTAAATTTATTTACTAGGTTACCTTACGCGAGAGTCTTAATCGTAATCCTACTCTTAATCGGCTCAAAAAATCGAGCAAGATTGCGATTACGAGCAAAATTAAGAATTTCATGCGTAAGGTGATTTACTAATTACCAATTTTCAAATAAAAGTGGAGAGTACAATGTTAAAATTATTTTTTTCATTCCTTCTTTTTGTTTCCTTCCTTTCATTCGCTCAAGAAAGTAATACAGACAAACTAAGTTTTGACCGTTCCGGCGGTTATGCGAGAATTCAAAGTTTAGGAAATAATCCTTTTGTTGTTGATCCTGAAAACATGAAAACAAATCCGGCTTATGCGGCTTATTATCAAAATTTCCTTTGGGGAGATTTAGGTTCCTCAAAAGTTGGCGCGGATAATAATGGAGTTGGACAATTTGCAGGCTTCTCCTTAAAAATTACCCCTTCACTTACTGTGGGTGGTTTATTAACCAGAAAAGATTTTCAATCAAACTCAATCGGATTACTTGATCCAACAGGTGTTGTTTCAACAGTGAACAGTCTCCTTGGAGTTACAAGAGTTGTTAACTTAGATAACAATTTAGAATTATTCGGTTCATATTTATTGAGAAATATGGTTTTCGGTTTAGGAGTTGCTTATGCCTCCACAACTGATAAATATACGCCTGCCACCGGAAGCGGTGATGAAGGTTCTGCTTCTCAATTCGGATTAAACGCAGGTTTAATTCTTGAAGTGAACAAAGATCTTGATGTTGATGTTGACGTTTCACTTATTCTTCCAAGCGCAACTTACACACCGGGAACCGGAAGTAAAACCGCTGCATCAAATACTTTGTTAATGGTTGATGCGCGTGCATTTTATAAAATTAATCCGAAACTTACGGTAGTTCCGCTCGTTAATTTTGTTACCGTTTCCGGTACAGTTGACCAAGCCGGAAAAAGCAGCGACCTTCCTTCATCAACAATATTGGGACTTGGAGTTGGTATCAATTACCGCGCGGGAGATTTCTTATTCGCAGGTGGACCTTCACTAATGTATTCAAGCACTACAGACCCTTCCATTCCTAATATAAGCCCGGAGACATCAAGTTCATTTTTTACTTTCCCGGCGTGGAATATTGGTGCGGAATGGAATTTAGCAAGCTGGTTTATCGCTCGTTTTGGTTACGTTGCTTCAACAACAAACGAAACATGGCAGAGGGTAATTTCTACTACCAAAACAGATGAATTTACAAAAACTACTTTTGGCGCAAATGATGGCGCTACTTTAGGTATTGGTTTACGTTTTGGTCAATTTGGTTTGGATGCAACGGTTAATGAAGAAATATTAAGACAGGGATTTAATAATATCGGCGGCGGAAAAGCTACATTGGCTTACATCTCTGCAAGTTACGCTTTCTAAATTTTTAGTTTAGGTAGCACAGAATATTATTCTGTGCTACACTTATTTAAGGGTATAATTTTTTTATTCTTTTCAAATGTCTTTTCAGTTTTATCTTTTCATAATTCTCTCTATTTTGTACCGCAACAAATAAAAAGAAAATGAACGAATACGTTGGCGTTTTGCACGTCCACTCAATTTTTTCCGATGGTTCCGGCGAAGTGCAGCACATCGCTCCGCTTGCGGATGAGTGTGGTTTGGATTTTTTAGTTTTAACAGATCACAATACGCTTCGCGCCTTACACGAAGGCTATGAGCGATTCTATGGAAAAACTCTTTTGCTTGTAGGATGTGAGCTAAATGATAAAGAAAATAAAAATCACTATTTGGCTTTAGGGATCACCGAAACTTTTTCAACCCGGTTACCGGCGAAAGAATATGTGAAAAAGGTTAAAGATGCAGGCGGAATAGGTTTTTTAGCCCATCCCCATGAAAAACGTGATTCAATGAAAGAACATCCGCCTTATCCGTGGACTGAGTGGGAAAGTACCGATTTCACAGGGATTGAAATTTGGAACCACATGTCCGAATGGATGGAAAACCTTACTGAACAGAATAAATATCAAGCTTTTTTGCATCCGTTGAAGACAATTATCCAACCCCAAACGGAGACGCTAAAAGTGTGGGATGAGCTTTCGATTGAAAGAAAAGTAGTTGGTGTTGGAGGAATTGATGCACATGCCCATAAAGTGAATCTTTTGGGTTTTTTTGAAGTTGAGGTTTTCCCCTATAAAGTCTTGTTCAAGTCAATTAGAACTCATATTTTAACAGAGCAGAAAATAGAAATTAGCACAAATCATTCTTCGGTGGAAAAAGCAAAGAGGATAGTTATCGAATCTCTCCGCGAAGGAAATTGTTTCGTCTCTAATTATTATCATGGAGATGCAACAGGTTTTCGTTTTTTTGCAGAATTCGGCAATAAAAAAATTCAGATGGGAGACGAGATCCTCTGTGAAAAACCGGTGACTTTAAAAGTTTATTTGCCGGGAAAATCAGCCGATATTCGTTTGATACATAATGGTAAAATGGTTGAATCACTTCAAAATATTGAAGCCCAATTTATTGTAAGTGAAAAAGGCATTTACCGGATAGAAGTTTTTTTTGATTCGCGCGCTTGGATTTTCTCAAATCATATTAGAATTAAATAGTAGTAGCAAGTAGCAAGTAACAAGTTAATCCTTTCCACTTTCTCTGCCTTCGGCGGATTAAGTGAAAGAAATCAAATCATTTATCGGAGTTATGAATGTTAGCAAAAAGAAAAAAGTTATCCCGCAAAGAAATAAGAGAAGATGGTCTTATAACTTTTTATTATAAAGTAGTTGGTCTGTATGGAACGTATAAGCAGAATTTTTTAATCGGCGGAGTTGCAGTAATTGTTCTTGCAGCAGCAGCATTTTTTTATGTCCAGCAAAAAAACAGCAATAACGAAAAAGCAAATATTGAACTTTCGCGTGTTCTCCCTCTGTTTGATGCCGGGATGTATTTGGAAGCTATTCAGGGAAACCCCGCATCAAAAGTTATGGGGTTAAAGAAAATTGTTGCTGAATACGGCAATTCCGAGAATGGCGAAATCGCAAAAGTTTATCTTGCCCATGCTTATTCCTACCTCGGCAAAGTTGATGAGGCATTAAAAAATTATGAAGATTACGGCGGTAATAATGATCTCTTTAAAGCGGCAGCATTTGCCGGAGAAGCCGCAGGTTATGAATCGAAAAACGATCTGGAAAAAGCTGCTGAACTGTATCGCAAAGCAAGTTCTGTTTCGGAAGAGAATGCACTTAATCCTCAGTACATGCTTTTTTCTGGTATCAACTTGATAAAAGTGAAAAAAATTAGCGAAGCAAAAGAAATCTTCAAAAGAATTAAAAAAGATTTTCCGACTTCAACTTCTGGAAGGGAAGTTGATCGTTATTTGGCTCAAGTAGAATAAGTAGTAAAAAGTAGAAAGTTAATCCTTTCCACTTTCTCCGCCTTCGGCGGATTAAGTAAAAGATAATGTAATAGCGAAGGAACTGAAAATGGATTTTAATCTCATAAAAAAATATGTAAAACTGATTGAAGAAAGCAATATTTCCGAGCTTGAAATTGAACAGGATAATTCAAGAATAAAGATCTGTAAGAAAGTTGATATACCGGCAAATGCGCAGCACTACGCTTTGCCGAGCCATCCTCCGGCTGCGGTTAACGGAGCTCCAAAGCAGGAAACCCAACAACCTAAAGAAGAAAAAAACTCAAAAATAAAAGAAATTAAATCTCCGATCGTTGGTACGTTTTACCGCGCTCCGGGACCCGATGCCGATCCATACATTAAAGTTGGTGATACCGTTTCTTCCGGCACTGTTTTATGCATTATCGAAGCAATGAAATTGATGAATGAAATTGAATCTGACATAACCGGAAAAATTGTTAAGATTTTGGTAGAAAACGGAAAACCGGTTGAATATAATCAACCCTTAATGCTAATTGAGGTAGAATAAATGATTTTGAGGAAACCTTGTTTAAAAAAATACTAATTGCAAATAGAGGAGAAATTGCTCTACGGATTATTAGAACCTGTAAAGAATTAGGAATTAAAACAGTTGCCGTTTATTCTGAAGCAGATAAGCATTCCCTTCACGTAACCTTTGCAGATGAAGCTGTTTGTATTGGACCCGCATTAAGCAAAGATAGTTATCTAAAAATTCCGGTGATCATTTCAGCCGCACAAATTACGGGTGCAGAGGCTATTCATCCCGGTTATGGGTTCCTTGCCGAAAATGCTAACTTCTCGGAAATTTGTGCAGAATCATTAATAAAATTTATCGGACCTTCTCCCGAAATGATAAACATGATTGGAAACAAGGCAAACGCAAAAGAAACCATGAGGAAAAACGGTGTTCCGGTTATTCCCGGAAGTGACGGAGTTGTAACCAATGTTTTTGACGGAAAAGCTATTGCTCATGAGATCGGATTCCCTGTAATTATTAAAGCTTCCGCAGGCGGAGGCGGGAAGGGAATGCGCATCGTTCAAGATGAATCTGAATTTGAAAATGCATTCCAAACCGCAAGCTCAGAAGCTGTTGCTTCTTTCGGGAACGGTGAAGTTTATATTGAAAAATATCTAGAAAATCCCAGGCACATTGAATTTCAAATTATGGGAGATCAGTTCGGTAATGTTTATCACTATGGCGAACGTGACTGCTCAATCCAAAGACGCCATCAAAAATTAATTGAAGAATCCCCATCGCCAATTATGGATGCGGAACTTAGAAGAAAAATGGGGGAAGCTGCTGTACTTGGTGCAAAATCCGTAAATTACGAAGGCGCCGGAACCATCGAATGCCTTGTTGATAAATACAAGAATTTTTACTTTATGGAAATGAATACAAGAATTCAAGTTGAACACCCTGTTACTGAAGCAGTAAATCAGGTTGATTTGATCCGCCAGCAAATTTTAGTTGCTGCCGGTGAAAAAATTGAGACGATGCCCAAAGACCCTATCGGGCATGCAATTGAATTTAGAATTAATGCCGAAGACCCGGAAAAAGGTTTTCGGCCGAATCCAGGGAAAATTGAATCACTCCATTTTCCGGGGGGATTTGGTATCAGGGTTGATTCACATGTGTATCAATCATACGTTATTCCGCCATATTACGATTCTCTTTTGGCAAAATTAATTGTCTGGGCAACCGACCGGAAGATTGCTATAAGACGTGCAAGACGTGCAATGGAAGAGTTTACAGTGGAAGGTGTTAAAACCACTATTCCTTTTCATCTTGAAGTTCTTGAGAATGAACAGTTTATAAGCGGAAATTTTGATACGTCCTTCTTAGATAATTTTTTAAAAGAAAAAAACAATAATTAATAGAGGAATTTTATGAATATTCCACAAGACTTAAAATACACAAAAGAGCATGAATGGATTTCCATTAACGGCAACATCGGCACGGTTGGAATTACTGATTATGCGCAAGGCGAGCTTGGCGATGTGGTCTTTGTTGATATTGATCCTAAATTGCAGGAAGTTATTCGAAACGCAAACTTTGGTACTATTGAAGCAGTAAAAACCGTTAGTGAGCTTTATGCTCCTATCAGCGGGAAAATTATTGAGATCAACAAAAAACTTATTGATTCTCCGGAAAGCGTAAATAGTGATCCCTACGGTGAAGGATGGATGATCAAAATTGTAATTGCCGATAAAAACGAGTTAAACGATCTTCTCGATGAAGCTGCATATAGCCAGCTTATCGGTGAGTAACTTTTTTTGTTTTTGAAGTATTGATGAATAAAAATAATGAAATTCTCATCATTGATTTTGGGTCGCAGTACACTCAGTTAATTGCAAGGCGTATTCGCGAAGAAAATGTTTTTTCGGAAATATTTCCTCATACCGTTTCTTTGGAGGAAATAAAAAAAAGAAATCCTTCCGGTATTATCCTTTCGGGTGGACCTATGAGTGTCTATGACGAAGACGCTCCCGATATTAATTTAGAAATCTTTTCCTTGAACATTCCTATTCTTGGAATTTGCTACGGGCTTCAACTACTCGCTAAACATCTTGGCGGAAAAGTTGAGAAAGCCGATGCAAGAGAATACGGCAAAGCTGAATTTACGGTCTCCAAATCTTCCAAACTTTTTTCTAATTGTGAATTAAACTCCACCGTGTGGATGAGTCATGGAGACTTAGTGACCGAAGTTCCAAGCGGATTTCACATTACCGGAACATCAGCGCATTCTCCGGTTTGTGCTGTTGAAGATATTCAGAAAAAAATTTACGGATTACAATTTCATCCTGAAGTTGCCCACACCGCTGAAGGAAGGAAAATACTTCATAATTTTTTATTCTCGATCTGCAATTGCAAAGGGGATTGGACGCCGGTTCACTTCATTGAAGAAAAAATCACTGAGATCAAAAACAATGTTGGCTCCGATAATGTTTTGTGCGCACTAAGCGGAGGAGTTGATTCAACAGTTGCTGCAGTGCTTGTACAAAAAGCGATTGGTGGGCAGTTAACATGCGTTCATATCGATACCGGCTTAATGCGCAAAAATGAAAGTGAAAAAGTCGTTACCCTTTTCCGTGAGCATTTAAGCTTGAAAGTAATTTCAATTGACGCTTCAAAAATATTTTTAGAAAGATTGAAAGACATTACCGAGCCGGAAAGAAAAAGAAAAATTATCGGCAACACCTTTATTGAATTTTTTGAACAGGAAGCCGCAAAAATCCCGAATGTAAAATTCTTAGTTCAGGGAACACTTTATCCCGATGTTATTGAATCAGTTTCCGTAAAAGGTCAATCCGTTACGATAAAAACGCATCATAACGTTGGCGGACTTCCCGAAAAAATGCATTTAAAATTAATTGAACCATTTCGCGAATTATTTAAAGATGAAGTTAGAAATGTCGGGAAAGCTCTCTCCATCCCTGTGGAATTTATCGAACGTCATCCTTTCCCGGGACCCGGTTTAGCCGTAAGGATATTGAGCGATGTCACTAAAGAAAAACTTTCACTTTTATGCGATGCCGATGAAATTTTTATTGATGAAATAAAAATTGAAAATCTTTATAATGAAATTTGGCAGGCATTTGCTGTTCTCTTACCTGTGCAAAGCGTTGGTGTAATGGGGGACTGCAGAACATACGAAAACGTTCTTGCACTGCGTGCAGTTACTTCTACGGATGGAATGACTGCCGACTGGTATCCGTTTCAACCAGAATTTCTTGCACGTGTTTCAAATAAAATTATCAATAAGGTGAAAGGAATTAATAGAGTTGTTTATGATATTAGTTCTAAACCTCCTTCTACAATCGAGTGGGAATAATGAAAGATAAAGAGAAACAATTAGTTCAACTTAAAATTGAAAAAGCCCAACGATTTGCCTCCGAAGGAAAAACACTTCATGCGGTACAATCTTATACTAAGATCATCGAAGATCATCCCGGATCGATAGAAGCTTATTTTAATTTATCCGGTCTGTACGAAAGTCTTGAAAATATTTCTGCCGCCGAGAATTTACTTTTTGATTTACTTCAAGAAAATTCGGACAACAATGATGTCAGGCTTTTTGTCGGACATTTTCTCTTTCGTCAGGGAAAGTGGAACGAAACAATTGAAGTTCTTTCATTTTTCTCTCCAAACGAAATTCCCCTTGCTTCGTTCTTTATCGGTTATTCACACTACATGCTTCTTGAGTATGAATTAGCCCGGATCAGTTTTGAAAATTTTGTAAAGAGTGGAAAAGAGACCGAATTTCTTCAAGATGCGTTTATTTATTTGGCAAAGACACATATCAATTTGACCAATTTTGATATGGCGCTGATTTACGCAAAACAGGCAGAGATTTATTACTCAAATCATTACGAACTACATTTACTCTTTGCCATAATTTATTACTATTTAAAAATGAACGCCCACGCAGTCACTTCCATTGAAAAAACTTTACAACTTAATAAAGATGATTTATCTGTAAATGAATGGGCTGGGAAAATCTATTTGAAAAACAGCGACTATAAAAAAGCAGAAAAATATCTCGCAAAATTTGCCCATGAAGCAATTGAAGTTTCGCCTGAAATCTATTCTTATCTGGGGATAGCCTACCTTCATGCAAATAAAATAAAAGATGCGCAGAATTATTTTGATTTAGCGTTAAAGTTCGATCCACAGAATAAAGTTGCGCTTGAAGCGGTAAAAAATCTGGAAAAATTAAATCAAAACCCGGTCGCTTCCGATGGTTAGAAAGATTTTACTTTTCGCAGTAATATTTTTTACAGCAAGAGTCGCTTTCGCACAGTCTCCCGTCACTCAAAATGAAATAAATTCAGAATTCGAAATTGCCGTTAGTTTATTTGATGCACATCAAACTTATGAAGCATTAAAAATATTTCAATGGATTGCAAAGCAGCCGGTGAATACTAAAACGACGGTGTCAATTCTTTTTACCGTGAAAATTTTTCTTGATCAAAAAAACTTCCCTTCCGCAGAAAAAACGTTAAATGATTTTTTTATAAAATATTCCGACCAGCCCGACGGTACGGCAGGCAGCAAATATTTAAGCGAAGCTGAGCTGCTATTTGCCGTAGTGTTAAAAGAAACCGGGAGAGAAAGAGAAGCGGTTAAATTTGTAACCGGTAATTTCTCGAAGGAGAAGGATGAAAATTCACGTGAGAGAGATAAGAAATTTATTACTTCACTTTTAGTTGAAAAATTCTCACCGGAAGCAATAGAAGAATTATTAGGAAAAAATATCAACAGGGAATTAGTTCCTTCATTTCTTTTTTCTCTAGCAAAGAAAAATCTATTACTTAGTAAAGTTGATGAAGCAAAAAGCTTTTATAATAAATTGCAAAAAGATTTTCCAAATAGCTCTGAAACTGCCGAGACTAAAAATCTTTTCAGTACTATTTCTTCTTCAACTTCAACTGAATCTTCCGAAAAAGTAATCGTCTGCTTACTACCGCTCACTAATATTCAAGGGCTCGAAATTGAATCGGCAAAGGATGTGCTTGAAGGGATAAAGTACGCTGTGCATGAGTTTAATTCTCTTTCTGGAAATCAATTTGCTCTAATGATTAAAAACACAAAACGGGATTCCTCTCAAATTAGCTTGATCATCAAGGAGTTTGGATCAGGTGAAAAATTTTCAGCAATTATCGGTCCTGTCTTTAGTGATGAAACGAGATATTTTCTGAACGCTTCAGATAAATTAACTATCCCGGTGATTAGTCCCACTGCAACAGATGATAATTTACAGCTCGGAAATAGATTGTTTTATCAAGCGAACACTTCAATGGAGTTGCATGGAAAAGTTATGGCGCAATATCTTTATTACGTTGAAAATAAAAGGTCAATTGCGGTAGTTTTTCCGCAAAATGGCAATGCAAACGTAATAGGAAGAAACTTTATTTCGGAATTCAAACATCTCGGCGGAAAAATTTTGCAGGAATCTTATCCCTCAAGAATTCTCTCTCTGGAATCCCTAATCATTGAACTGAAAAAAAACATCAAGGGAACTGAAGGAATTTATATTCCGATCAATGATAATACTTTGATTCCTGTTTTGCTTTCAGCACTAGTGAAATGGGGTATTGATCTTCCAATTTATGGGAATCAAGATTGGTTCACTTCCAAAGGGTTGGAAACGTCTTCAGCACTTAGCGAAAAACTAACTTTCACTTCTGATTCTTTTATTGATTTTCAAGATGAAGACGTTGCCGCTTTTTCTCAAAAATACATTGAAACAACCGGTAAAGAAATGAATGGAAATAATTTATACGGATATGATGCCGCAAAATATCTCCTAAAAATTCTAACACTATCTAAACGTGGAATTACTTCATTTGAGGGAACCATTTCCAAGGCTGAACCTTTTGTAGGAATTCATAATTCAATTGAGTTTGGGAGTGAGAAGATTAATCCATACTTAAATATTGTCCGCTACCATCAAGGGAAATTTGAATTGGTGGAAAGATTTAAATATAAACCAAAAGTGAAAAAATAAATTGGGAACAGTAAAAGATTTACCACTTGATGATCGCCCAAGAGAAAAACTTGTTTTGCGAGGCAGCCAAAGTCTAAGTGATGCAGAATTACTTGCGATTCTTATAAGAACCGGGACGAAGGGGAAATCGGTTATTCAAGTAGCGTATGATCTTGTTGAGCGTTACGGAAACCTTGCTTCGTTATCAACAAAATCATTCTCAGAATTAATTAAAACAAATGGAATTAAAAAAGACAAAGCGGCCACATTAGTAGCTGCTTTTGAGATCGGGAAAAGAACTGCAGTTCAATCTAAATGGTTTTCTGAAAAAAAAATTACTTCACCGGAAGATGTAGCAGAGATTTTTCTTCCGTTGTTAAAGGATGAACTCACCGAACATTTTTATGTGGTCTGTTTAAATTCCGCCAACAAAATTATTCGGATAGAACGAATTTCTACCGGAAGTCTTGACTCGAGTATTGTTCATCCTAGGGAAGTTTTTAAAGTAGCAATCGAAAACAGCGCAAAAAGTATCATTTTTGTCCATAACCATCCAAGCGGGAATGCTGAACCAAGTAGTGATGATATTTCAATCACCAAAAAATTAGTTGAGGTTTCAAAATTGATGGAAATTCCCGTCTTTGATCATATCATCATTGCTGAGAGAAGTTATTCAAGTTTTGTTCAGAAAAGATTGATTTAATTCTTGAAATTGAATCGGCAATTTGGTTGTTTAATTAATAAATAATATATTTTTTAAGTGATTTTTCTTGATTTATCTTGAGAAAAATCCTAAATTTAAATAGACTATCAATTAACTAAAATGGAGTATATACTATGAAGGTACTAAAGTCATTAAAAAGTTCTCTTTTGGGAGCTGCCATTGTTTTGTTGACTGCAGGTTTTGTTGGATGCAGCAGCGGACCTTCGCAAGAGGAATTGGCTCAATTAGACGCTTTGAAAAAGGAAGTTAGCTCTTTGCAAAAATCTGCAACTACCTTAAAAGATGAAAGAGGAAGCGTAGAAAAACAAATCGCCGAGAAGAATAAAAAACTTCAAGAATGCGAGAAGCTTAAACAAGAAACCAAAGCAAATTTGGACAAAATTTCTAAGTAATCTTAACCAAGAATTTAAAACATGAGGATTTATATGAAATTAAATAAAATTTGGTTCTTATCGGTAGCTCTCTTTGTTGCGTTTACGTTTTCATCGTTTGCACAGGAAGAGATGACCAAAGAAGAATGGCAAAATCAAATCACTAAGTTGAGCGCTCAAAAAGAAAGTTTACAAAAAGAGTCAACTACTTTAAAAACCGATGTTGCCGGTTTGAATACTAACCTTTCTACCATTCAAAGTTATGATAATTGTATGGACGATCTTTACGGAATGGTCGGAGCAAAAAAATCTGATATTGATAACTACAACAAAGCAGTTAGCGAATTAGAAGGAAAAATTAGAAGAAAAGAAGGACCCAAAGCTGACCGGATGAAGGATTTGGATGCTTTAAAAGGGAACAAAATCAGTGCATTACCGGAATTCTATAATAAAGTTCACAGCGTATTGCCAGGATTACTTGATGCATGGGTAGAAGCTCCAACTGAAGCAAGTTATACTGTTGTTAAAGGTGATTGTCTCTGGAGAATTGCTAAGAAAAAAGAATTTTACGGAAATGGTTTCGCATGGCCTAAAATTTATCAGGCTAACAGAGATCAAATTAAAAATCCTGATTTGATTTTCCCGAAACAAACATTTAAAATTCCTAATTTAACTGAAGAAGAAAAATCTAAGTACGAAAAATTGAAATTGAATTACAAACCGGCTCCAACACCGGCTGCTGCACCAGTAGTAAAGTAATTTTAATCCTTGATCATAAACAGTTATTTGAAAGCCCTTTTCATCTTTTGATGACAAGGGCTTTTTTTATTTTTAATAACAATTAATGGTGTTATGGCAGAAACGATTAAAAAAATAAACCTTGAAAATGTCGATCTTCTTTCCCTGCTCGGGTTTAATGATTCCAACTTAAAAATAATTGAGGACCGCTTTTCGGCAGTAATAACGATTCGAGGTGATGCAGCAACCTTTAAAGGAACGGAAGAGGAAACAGCGCTTCTCGAAAAACTTTTTAAAGAATTAATCTATGTGCTTAACACAAAAGGAAGCTTGAGGGAAAACGATGTTGAGACCATTCTTGATTTAACACTTCAGGGTAAAGAAATAATTAACGAAAAAGAATTTGACTCGATTATTCTTTACACTAAGAACGATACCATTAAAGCAAAAACTCCCGGGCAATCAAATTATTTTCAGTTAGCAAAAAAGAATGACATTTGTTTTGCTATTGGTCCAGCGGGAACCGGGAAAACATATCTTGCAGTTGCCTTTGCAGTTTCGGCTTTAAAAAAAGGGATTGTGGCTAAAATAGTTTTAGCACGACCTGCCGTAGAAGCGGGTGAAAGTCTTGGTTTCCTGCCGGGTGATATCCGCGAAAAAATTGATCCTTATCTGCGGCCACTCTATGACGCCTTGGAAGATATGCTTCCTTCCGACAAACTGAAACAAAATATTGAAAAAGGAGTTATTGAAATTGTTCCTTTAGCTTATATGCGCGGGAGAACTTTGAATAATGCGTTTGTAATTCTTGATGAAGCGCAAAATGCCACCGATACGCAAATGAAAATGTTTTTAACAAGACTCGGCGTTAACTCAAAAGCAATTATTACGGGAGACATTACACAAATTGATCTTCCGAATAGAACGGTTAGCGGTTTAGTTAAAGCGCAGGAAATTCTTACAGGCATCCAAGGGATCGGTTTTGTTTACTTTGAAAAAAGCGATGTTGTGCGCCATCAGTTGGTGAAAGATATTATTGACGCTTATGAAAAATTTTATGATAAAGAAAAAACTTGAAAAACAGGAATGACATATCGCGGTTATATGTCATTTATTATTCAATCGTTTTACTTTCATCCCAATATTTATCCATCTCTTTTAAATCAACTTCTGTAATTTTTTTGTTTTGCTCGGCAAGTTTTTTTTCGATGTAAGTAAATCTTTTTTCAAACTTGTTGGTGGTTTTGCGTAAGGCTGTTTCGGGATTAATGTTCAGAAAGCGACTGAGATTAATCAGAGAAAAAAGTAAATCGCCAAATTCTTCCTCGGCTTTTTCAATTTGGTTGTTATCAATTTCTATTTGAAGTTCATCCAATTCCTCATTAACTTTTTTCTTTACATCTGCAATCGCATCCCAATCAAATCCGACTTTAGAAGCTTTTTCCTGCAGCCGGTGTGCGCGCATAATAGCCGGCATTGTAGGAGGAACTCCTTCTAGAATTGATGTTCTTCCTTCCTGCAGTTTTATTGTTTCCCAGTTTCTTTTTATTTCTTCTGTGCCGGAAACTTCAAGATTGCTAAATACATGCGGATGTCTTCTGATAAGTTTTGCAGAAATTTCGTCGATCACTTCTTCAAACGTAAATTCATTTATTTCTTCAGCAATGGCTGTGTGGAAAGCAATGTGAAAAAGCAGATCGCCGAGTTCTTTTTTCAATTCAACAAAATTATTTTCATCAATTGCATGAACAGTTTCGTAAGCTTCTTCGAGCGTTGCGGCTTTGATTGATTCATTCGTTTGTTCTTTATCCCACGGACATTCTTTGCGTAATCGTTTTACAATATCGACAAATTCCTTAAATTTGATCTCGAGCATTAAGTATTTCCTTTTTGAGATAGATGGCTCTCTTTTTGTGTTTCAATATAATAAGAAAATAGAAAATTTTGTAAGGTGATTTTATGATTGAAGAACAAATAAAGGCATTGGGTTTAACTCTACCCGCAGTCCCGGTTCCCTTAGCGGCTTATATTCCTGCGGTGAAAACGGGAAATCTTGTTTTTACTTCCGGGCAGATTCCGATGCTGGATGGGATTCTAAAATATAAAGGAAAAGTTGGAGCTTCTGTTAGCGAAGGAGAAGCCAAACATGCCGCTGAAATAGCAGTCTTAAATTGTCTTGCCGTTATTAAAAGCATTGTCGGAAATCTAGAACTTGTTGAACGGGTTATAAAAGTTACAGTTTTCGTAAATAGTGATCCTGGATTTGTTAATCAACCTGAAGTTGCCAATGGTGCTTCAGAACTTCTTGTAAAAATTTTCGGAGATAAAGGTAAGCATGCTCGCGCTGCTGTTGGAGTAAACGTTCTTCCGCGCGATGCTTCAGTAGAAATTGAAATGCTTGTTGAAACGAAAGACAATGATTAAAATTAAACCGATTTTATTTTTTACTGACGAAAATTATTTATTTTCTAATTTATCATGACATCTACTTCATCTAAAAATAGAGTAATTTTTCTTGACCTGTTAAGGGCTTTTGCAGTATTGAATATGGTGCAAGGGCATACAATAGATGTATTGCTTGGTTCACAATTCCGGGACATGAGTAATCCTATTTTTCTTGCATGGTTTACTAATCGTGGATTGACTGCACCTATCTTTATGTTTTCTGCCGGAACCACCTTCATGTATTTGTTCCGTTTGCAAAAAATTTCTTTTAGTGAAAATCCGAGAGTAAAACGTGGGGTTAAGCGGGCGCTGTTATTAATTGGATTGGGATATTTAATGCGATATCCAACTCCCACGCTGGTCTATTTTAAAAATGTTACCGCAATTCAGTGGGATATTTTTTTCGTGGTTGATGTTTTGCAGTTAATCGGGTTTGGGCTTTTGTTTATTATGCTGTTGGCTTATATAGCTGAAAAGATAAAGATAAGTGATTATATTGTTTTCATCACCGGCGCGTTGGCTATTATTTTTATCTATCACTTTAGTGAAAGAGTAGTTTGGACAAACTATTTCCACAAAGCCTTAGCCGGGTATTTATCAACCGGAACTCATTCAAACTTCCCCTTGTTCCCATGGCTGAGTTATTTGGCTTCCGGATCATTTTTGGGAAGTTACCTAGCAAAAAATCCAACGGTTTTTAAAACCACGACATTTTCTTTTAAACTTCTTGGGTCCGGCGTTGGGCTATTATTACTCTCTTTCTTTGGGAATATTCTTGAGCTTGAAATTTATGCGAATAGTACTTTCTGGACTACCAGTCCTAATCTTGTTCTTTTTCGTTTGGGACTTGTAATTATATTTACATCTATAGTTACTTTTATTGCATTAAAAATTGAAACGATTCCAAGAGTTCTTATACTACTAGGAAGAAATACGTTATTAATTTATATAGTTCATTTGGTAATTTTATATGGCAGCCCCTGGAATTTAGGAATCGTTGCACTTTTGGATAAAGCGTTTGATCCGTTTTTTACGATCCTTTCCGCTGCGGGGATGATAGGTTTAATGGTGCTAATGGTTAATTTGATTCACAAATTTAACATAAGAAATAAGACGTTAGTTACATAACAGGAAAGAAATGACAAGAAAATCAGAAAATACGACCGCCGAAATTTCTCCCATTGAAATTCAAGTTGAGCAAACTCTTCGACCGGTTAAGTTTGATGATTTTACCGGACAGACTAAAATTACAGATAATCTAAAAGTTTTTATTTCTGCCGCAAAAAAAAGAGGTGAAGCGCTTGATCATGTGCTGCTCACAGGTCCTCCGGGACTTGGCAAGACTACACTTTCTCACATCATTGCCAATGAACTTGGAGTAAAATTAAAAGTTACCTCCGGTCCGGTTCTTGAGAAACCGGGAGACCTGGCCGGAATATTAACTAATCTTGAAGAACATTCCGTTTTATTTATTGATGAGATTCACCGCCTAAGTCCTGTAGTTGAAGAGTTTCTTTATTCGGCGATGGAAGATTATAAATTAGATATTATGATTGATTCCGGTCCCAATGCGCGCTCCGTACAAATCAAATTGCCGAAATATACTTTGATAGGCGCAACCACACGCGCCGGAATGCTCACCTCACCTCTTCGAGACCGCTTCGGGATCAAAAGCCGTTTAGATTATTACGATGCTGAATTGATAAAAATAATTTTGCAGCGCTCTTCCAAAATCCTTGCGATCCCAATTGATGAAGATGCTTCGTATGAAATTGCTAAGCGTTCACGCGGAACGCCGAGAATTGCAAATCGTCTTTTGCGCCGCACACGAGATTTTGCCGACTTCGAAAATAAAAAAGTTATTGATTTAAAAATTTCAAAAACAGCATTAGCCGCTTTGGAAGTTGATGAATATGGTTTAGACGAAATGGATAAAGATATTATTCTTACGATAATTGAAAAATTCAGCGGCGGTCCCGTGGGCTTAAATGCTCTTTCCGTTGCAGTAAATGAAGATGCCGGAACGATTGAGGAAGTCTATGAACCGTTTTTAATTCAACAAGGATTTATTAACCGTACTCCGCGAGGAAGAGAAGCTACTGAATTAGCTTACAAGCGATTCGGAAAAAGAAGAAAAAATAGTGAACATGGTAATTTGTTTGAAGAAACGTTGTCGTAGTAGAAAGTTAAAAGTAGAAAGTAGAAAGTTGAGTAGAAAGTAGAAATATGCTAATAGAAAAAATTAACATCGGGAATAATAATCCGTTTGTCCTTATCGCCGGACCGTGTGTGGTTGAAAGTGAAGAAATTACTTTTGCAACCGCTAAAGCGATTAAAGAAATAACAACAGAGCTTGGAATTCCCTTCATCTTTAAATCTAGTTACAAAAAAGCGAACCGGACAAGTCTTCATTCATTTATGGGGATTGGCGATAAAGAAGCGCTTAATATTTTGCTCAGAATAAAGAATGAATTTGCTATTCCTATTTTGACTGATGTACATACTATAGAAGAAGTTGATTTAGCTGCAAATTATGTTGATGTGTTGCAGATACCAGCATTCCTATGCCGTCAAACGGATTTACTGATCGCTGCGGGGAAAACCGGCAAAGTTGTGAATATTAAAAAAGGACAATTTCTTGCGCCTGAAGATATGAAGCATGCAGCCGAAAAAATTCTTTCTACAAACAATCAAAGAGTTATGCTTACGGAAAGAGGGACAACGTTCGGTTATCATAATCTTATAGTTGATATGCGTTCGTTAGTAATTATGCGCGAACTGGGTTTCCCGGTGGTAATGGATGCAACACATTCTGTCCAACTTCCGAGTAAAGGAAAGCTATCAGGCGGTGAGCCAAAGTTTATTAAACCTTTGGCAAAGGCAGCTATTGCCATTGGGATCGATGCATTATTTTTTGAAGTTCATCCAAATCCGAAGGAAGCGTTAAGCGATGCAGAAAGTCAGTTGCCGTTAAGTGAACTAAGAGAACTGCTCATTGATCTGAAACAAATTGACCGAATCACAAAAAAAATATCGTAATTTAAATTTACTCTTTAAAAGTAAAGTCAAATATTTTTTAATTCATTAAAGGATAAACATTGACAAATGAAAAGATCATAGCGAACGGCAAAGAGGTTATCCGCATTGAAACAGAAGCAGTTGCAAAGCTTGAAAATAGCATCAACGATGATTTTGTACGTGCAGTTGAAAAAATTTATCAATGTAAGGGAAGAGTTGTTTTAACAGGAATGGGAAAATCCGGATTGATCGCACGAAAAATTGTTGCAACCATGAACTCAACCGGAACAGCGGCAATTTATCTGCATCCAACCGACGCATTGCACGGCGATCTTGGAATGGTTCGAAATGAAGATGTTGTCATCATTCTTTCGAAAAGTGGGAACACTGAAGAAATGCTGAACCTTCTTCCTTTATTGAAACGAATCGGTGTATTGATCATTGGAATGCTCGGTAATAAAAATTCTAGAATCGGCAGACAGATTGATATTTTTCTTAACATTGATGTGAAAGAAGAAGCTTGCCCATTTGATTTAGCACCGACCGCTTCCTCAACAGCGATGCTTGTAATGGGGGATGCCCTTGCAGTCTGTTTGTTACAGCGAAAGGGATTTACTGCCCAGGATTTTGCAATGCTGCATCCCGGCGGAAGTTTAGGGAAAAGGCTTTCTCTTAAAATTAGTGAAATAATGATTTCCGGTGAACAGATTCCAATCGTTCATGAAAATGCTTCGCTTAAAGATTCTATTTTAGAAATAACTTCTAAACGGTTGGGAACTACTTGTGTTGTTAATGATAATGGAGTTCTGATTGGTGTAATAACCGACGGAGATTTACGAAGACTTTTAGAAAAAACTTTGGAGATTCAATCATTTAAAGCTAAGGACGTAATGTCAAAAAACCCTAAAGTAATTACCGCTGATCTTCTGGCTTCTTTTGCATTGCAGTTAATGGAAAATCACAAAATCACTTCACTTGTAGTTGTGGATTCATTTGAAAAACCCATCGGGATTATACACATGCATGACCTTGTTAATTTAGGTTTGAAGCAAAGATGAGATACTATCTTCTTCTTTTCTTTTCATTTTTCTTTTTCTTTTGTAACACGCAAAAAGTTAAACCAAAAATAAATCCCGAAATAAATGTTGTTGAACTACCTGCTCAGGAAAGTTGGAATACAACAATTTCCTTTACTGATTCGGGAAAGATACAAGCGATTATGAAAGTTGGGCATTTAAGAATGTTTTCTAAACGGCAGGAAACATTGATTGATGGATACCAGCATGTTGATTTCTATAATCCTTTAGAAATAAAAACCACAACATTAACTTCGCTTCGCGGAAGAGTGGATGACGCTTCAAAAGATTTGTACGCTTTTGAAAATGTTGTTGCCGTGAATGATAGCGGAACGAAATTAGAATCTGAAATGCTTATGTGGAGAAATAAGGACCAAAAAATTGTTACGGATAAATTTGTTACCATAACCACTCCAACGGAAAAAATTCAAGGTTACGGGTTTGAGTCCGACCAACATCTGCAAAATTATAAAATTTATAAACCTGTTTACGTTACAACTTCGGACCAGTCTGACAAGTCGGATTCTTTAAGATGATATCTCTGTTAAAAATATTATTCATATCGGTAATCGTTTCATTTTTAACTCCGGCTCAAGAAGAGATTAAAACCATTACCGTTACCGGGCAGGAGTTGATCGGCTCAATACTAAACGGAGAATCCATACGCGAAGTAAATGGTGATGTTGTTTTAACCCAAGGAAACGTCGTTATCACTTGCAACAAAGCGATTCAATATCTTGCCAGAAATGATGCAAAACTTATCGGCAATGTTATTATAAGACAGGACACGCTAACTATTTATACTGATGAAGGTTTTTATTACGGCAACGAAAGAAGATCTTTTTCAGATAAAGGTGTTAAACTCGATGACAAGAAAGTTATTCTCACGGCAAAGATAGGAGAATATTTTTTTAATGAGGATAGAGCCGACTTCCGTACAAAAGTAAAACTCTTCGATACGGTTTCTACGCTTACGTCTGACCGTCTCCTTTATTTCCGAAGGGAAGACCGCGCAATAGCTTTTGACAGTGTGAAGATCACTGATAAAGAAAATGTTATCTATGCCGATAGTCTCATTCATTTTCGTAAAGTTGAAGAATCATTTGGTTTTGGAAATGTTATTATTAAAAATAAAACCAATAATTCTACAATTCTCGGTGGACACATGGAAGACTATCGCACAAAAAATTTCAGTGTCATCGACAGTCTTCCTTTACTCGTTCAAATTGATACTACTTTTTCAAATGATACGGTGAAAACAATTGACACACTGCTGATAAAATCCAAAGTTATGAAAGCGTTCCGCGATTCCACTAACCGTTTTATTGCAATTGATTCTGTTGAAATTCTGCGCGGTGGATTCGCCTCAAAGAATGATTATTCAATTTATCTTAGGAATGAAGAAAACATAATCACTTACAAAACAGGGGAAGAAGCAGAACAGCCGGTTATGTGGTTTGAAAATTCTCAAGTGTCGGGCGATTCCATTAAAATATTTTTGCAAGAAAGACAAATTCAAAAAATAGATATTATCGAGAATGCATTGATCGCTTCTTTCAACGAAAATTATAAGCAGCGGTTTGATCAAATTTCAGGTGACACTATCTTTCTTTTCTTTGACAGCACCGGCATAAAGCGGAATGAAGTTTACTCAAACGTCTTGAGTATTTATTATCTGTACGACGATGAGGAGCCGAATGGTTTGATGAAGGCAAGCGCCCAAAGTTCAATTATGAATTTCGAGAACAAGAAAATCATTTCAGTAAAACTTTTCGGTACACCAAACAGCGAATATCATCCGGAAGCAATTATTAAAGGAAAAGAAAAAGAATATTTTCTGCCCCGCTTTATTCTTTTCGAAAACAGACCGGAAAAAGAGAAACTGTTTACACCGCAGTTGCAAATAAATTTTTCAAAAGGAAATCGGTAATGGAAAAAAGCAGACTGAGCAGTCAGGATTTAGTTAAAATTTATAAAAAGAGAGCTGTTGTAAATAAATCTTCTATTGAAGTTTCTCAAGGTGAAATTGTCGGTTTACTCGGTCCTAACGGCGCCGGGAAAACAACGACCTTTTATATGATGGTCGGAATGATCCGCCCTAATGCAGGACAAGTTTTTTTAGATGGAAATAACATTACCTCCGTTCCCATGTACAAACGGGCGCGCATGGGCATTGGTTATCTACCGCAGGAAGCTTCCATCTTTAGAAAACTTTCCGTTGAAGATAATATTATGGCAGTGCTTCAAATGCTGAAGATGACGAACAAGGAACGGAAAGAAAAATTAGAGAAGTTGTTAGAAGATCTAAGTGTTGCACATATTAGAAAAAGTATTGGGTTTCAACTAAGCGGCGGTGAAAGAAGAAGAACAGAAATTGCCCGCTCTCTTGCGACCGATCCAAAATTTATGCTGCTTGATGAACCCTTTGCAGGCGTTGATCCGATTGCGGTTGAAGACATTATGCAGATTGTTGCCAACTTAAAAAACCGCGGCATTGGTGTTTTGATAACCGATCACAATGTTCACGAAACGTTGAGCATTGTGGATAAAGCATATATTCTAATTAACGGAGTAATTTTTCGTTCGGGAACCGCTGATGCTCTTGCCGAAGATGAAGAAGTGCGTAAACTTTATTTGGGTGAAAAGTTTAAGCTAGATAGATACTAAGGATTAGTGGAAAGTTAAAAGTGGAAAGTTGCAAGTGGAAAGCAGAAGTCAGAATTAAGAATTTAAGAACAACGATTAACGATATTTGATTTTCGATGTATTAAAAATCTTCTGTACAGAACGGAAAGAATATTTTGAAAATTTAATCATTCAATTAAGAAACCGTGTCCCCGTGACTTTGTGGCGAGGAAGTTTTGCCACAAGGACACAAAGACACGGAGAGGAAATGTTTATAACTCGAAGTTTGAATAATTAAGACTTTTAAAGAGTTCAGTTAGTTCGGAATTTAAGTGTTCAATAAAAATGTAGCTCAGGTAAATGAATTAACATAAATTAAAGTAGGGAGATACCATGTATTTAGTAAAAATGTTTTTAGTTCTAATTCTTTTCTTTCCAATCTTTACATTTTCGCAACAAACGGTCCTACCGGATTCCTCCAAAGAAAGTTACAACCATACCATTCAATTTTATATAATAAATGAAGTTATTGTAGCATATAAATATCATTTTACGGAGAATTCTGCTGTACGGTTCACTCTTAACGCATCAGGATTTTTTAACGAAACAGAATCAGATAAAAATTCAAATTCTAAACAAACTGATTATAGAAAGGACATCTACGGAACTCATCTTTACGAAGTCAAAGCTCAATATTTATATAACCTTAAAATGAAGAAGATGATAAATTTATTTTTTGGCGGGGGGCTTTTAGGAAATTATAAATTTTCTCCGCGTAGTGGAGAGTATAGAACATATTATTTAAATACCGGTGATGTTTCCGAAGGTTACTCCGAATCTAAAAATGTTATATGGCATCTTGGAATTTCAGCAGTTGCCGGTTTAGAATGTCTTATTTATGAAAATATAAATTTGTTTGCAGAGTATGAAGTTCAGTTGACAAAAGGATGGGAAAAGGATGAATACAGTACGTCTAGTGATTTAGATTATACACGAACATATACGTATCATATGAAGGGTTACAGCATGAAAGGATTGAGAATCGGATTAGGGATAAATTTTTAAGTAAAATCGAGTTTTATAAATTTGTGTCTGCACTGGCAAACTCACTAGGATTGATTCCAGAGGCGAGAGGAAGAGATTATAAACTATACAAGCAAAAGAGAAGAGTATCAGATCGTTACGGTTAGAAAAGATATAAAATCTCTGCGCCCTTTGCGGTAAATGTTTTTTTTAACCGCAGAGGTCGCAAAAGATACGCAAAGTTAGTTAATCGTTATTCCCCAAAATTTTTTTATTTTCTTAAAGACATTCCTAACATTTTGTGCCGGCATCTATCAGAATTTTTCTAATTATTTAATTGAATGTCCATTGAAAAAACTTAACGAATTATGCTAAAAAAAATACTCAACTTCTTTAAACCCGATCCGGCGGTTTCCCAAGAAACCGATCAAGCAGTAATTGATAAAAATTATAAAAAATACCGTTGGTCAGTTTTTGTCTCTTCAACTGTGGGATATGCAATTTATTACATTTGCCGCCTAAGCATTAATGTGATGAAAAAACCGATCCTTGACGAAGGTCTTTTTACAGAGACGCAGCTGGGTATAGTTGGTTCCGCATTATTTTTTTCTTACGCTACCGGAAAATTGGTAAACGGATTTATAACCGATCATATTAATATCAGACGTTTCATGGCAACCGGTTTACTTGTCTCTGCAATTATTAATCTGCTTCTAGGTTTTCAATCTTTATTTATTGTTTTTATAATTCTCTGGGGAATTAACGGCTGGTTCCAGGCGGTCGGCTCAAACACAAGTGTAGTCGCTTTAGTGCGGTGGTTCAGCAAAAAGGAAAGAGGAACGTATTACGGATTCGGCAGTGCAAGTTTAAGTCTGGGGGAAGTGTTTACTTTTATTGGAACAGCTTTTATTGTTTCTACTTTTGGGTGGCGGTTCGGATTCTGGAGTTCGGGAATTCTCGGTCTGATCGGAACAGTTTTACTCTTGCGATATTTTCACGATTCTCCAACCAGCAAAGGATTAATGCCGATAGCAGAATATAAAAATGACTATGAAGAAAAGGTGACAAAGGAAAAGTCGGTTACTTCAATTCAGTTTGGTCTGTTGAAAAATCCGGCTCTCTGGATTTTAGCAATGTCGAGTTTATTCATCTATGTCGTGCGGTATTCAATTAATAGCTGGGGAATATTATTTCTGCAATCGCAAAAAGGTTATTCTACTTTAGAAGCAAGCTCGATCATATCCATCAGTTCCATCTTCGGTATGGTTGGAACAATTTCTTCCGGTTTGATTTCAGACAAAATATTTCATGCAAGAAGAAATATTCCGGCATTGATCTTTGGAATATTGAACATCATCTCGTTGACCATCTTTTTATTAAATCCCAAAAGTTTTCCCTGGGTTGATATTGGAAGTATGGTCTTTTTCGGAATTTCAATCGGTGTACTCGTTTGTTACCTCGGTGGTTTGATGGCGATTGATATCGCTCCGAAAAAAGCCGCAGGCGCTGTTATGGGAATGATAGGGATTACAAGTTATATCGGCGCAGGTCTTCAGGATATTATCAGCGGATACTTGATGGAGCAAAACAAAACTGTGGTTAATGGAATCGGGACTTATGATTTTACGATGATCAACATATTTTGGATCGGTTCATCAATTTTATCAACGTTATTGGTTTTACTGGTCTGGAAGGTAAAAAGGAATAATGAATAATTTTATAAGTGACGCAGTATTATTCTTTCCTGAAACCGTCTTCCAATAGAAGATAAATTAAAACGGTTTTTAAATCTTGACTTGTATCTCATTAACACCTCGATTAATCGAGGTGTTAATGAAAAAAGATGATAGTTATTTCAACCGTTTCACCTGTGCGCCTCCGGCGTAACGGTTTTATTTGAATATTCACACAGCTTCTAAAGCTCGTGGCAATTCAATTAAATTATTAACTCATGTTACGCAAAAGGTTGAATTGGTTTCTTAATCATAATCTTTTTCTTCCTTGTCAGCCTTTGGCTGAATCTGCATCAGCCGTCTAAAAACGAGTAAGATTACGATTATGATTAAGAGAATTTTCTATTAGCAGCTGCGTAACGTGAGTTATTAAATTTATTTCCCGACTCTCTCAACATTGTTTTCAACTTCATCAATATATTTTTGCGTTGCTGCAGGTAATTCTTTCCAAATCCTTAAAGCAAGATACATTCCTAATAATGCGAAAGGCATTAAAAAGATCGGCCACCATTGCCAATTCCAACTTGTTAAAAAGCCAAGACTGAAAGATTGTATTCCTGTTCCAAGATAAACGAATCCATCAACAATACCTGAACTTGTTGCAGTAGCTTTTCTTCCGCCAAAATCTGCGGCAGCCGTACCGGACATTAATGAGTGAACGCCGATAACAGCCATTGAAATTAACACTGCTGCAGAACCAACTATTATCGGTGATGAAGTTAAGAAAATTGCCATCAGCAAAGCCATGATGAACATGAATGCCGATAGAAAGACCACGGGGGGAGATCTTCTTGAGTGAAAATATTTATCTGAAATCATCCCGCCCATAAATCCACCGATGATTCCGAAAACGCACAAGAGAAGTCCCCAGTTTTCAAGAAAAAATTCTGCTCCCGGTTGTTTTACTTCCTTTGCAAAAATAAAATACCATTGCATAATTCCGTTCCGAAGTACGCCGGAAGTTAATTCGATAAAAGCGATCGTAAGCATTATAGGACTGCTGAAAACTCTTTTCAATAATTGCATGGCAGTAAAATCTATATGCATTTGTCCTGATGAAGCATCGTGAGTATCGAAATGAGGGAAGTTGGCTTCTTCCGGAGAATCTTTGATCATGAAGAAATCCATGATCGCCCAAAAAATTAATATAATAGCCGGAATAAAAAAGACCGCCCAAATAGCGTCGGTTGATCCTGATTCTAATGCGAAAGTACTTTTTATTAAACTGCCTAACCAAGTTTGGGTTCCGTTTGCTTTTACCTGAACCATGTCAACAATAGCTTGTCCCCAGTCGAACGCAAAATAAACACCAAACGAAATCAATGTTCCAAAGATTGCACCGAATACACCTCTCTCACGCACATGGAACCAGTATGCTTTTACTTTAATAATTGAAACCGCGCCGTAACTTTGAAAATACATGTTTATAGAATAGAGAATTGAAAAAGCTACAACCATCTTCATTTGTAATTGACCCGTTACGACCAGGTAGGTTAAAACGCCGAGTAAAATATTTGCCACTGATGATCCGACAGCCGCAATAATGATACCCTTCTTTCCTCCAATTTTATCTACAAGAGGACCATTTATTAAAAAAGAAAGCGCATAAGTAATTGTTCCGGCGGCAAAGATAATACCGAATTCCTCTTTGGTCATTAAACTACCAAGAGCATTTTTGGAAACGTTTAAGTTGTAACGCCCCATGTATAAGAAGGCGTAAGTCATTCCCAGAGGGAACCAATTTATGAATCTTCGGATCATAAACCAGCGCCCATGTTTCAAGGGATTATTATAAAAATAAAGAATTACTATCCCAGCTAAAAATAATGAAACTATAGTTGTTCCCATATAAAGTCCGAAATCCCTATTTTGTAAAACTAAAGCAATGATAATTTTTTAAGCCTAAGCCATTTGTGAAGCAGCCAACCAAATGAAATCATTTTCCCCCTTTTACTTTGTTTAACTGTGCAATAAAATTAGAGGTAATTTTTCTTTTTCCAAAGGGAAAAGAGTAAAAATAAATTTCATCTTCCCTTTTTCTTAATCTGCAATAACTGGCGAAAAAGGAGGATGTATGGTGGTTGATTTTCGCCAAACCCTTTAAAGCAAGTTCTTCTTTTTTAATTCCATTGAAACTAGCGGATAAAAATATTAACTTGCAAATAAAAATGAATACCCGGTAATTAATTGAAACGCTTTAACTATATATTTCTGATTTGTGCATATTTCCTATCCGGAATGTTGCACTTTGCCAGTCAGGAGAAAACATCTTTAGTATGTAAAAATAGTGTCTCTACAAAAAACCCAGCACCGGCTCAGTCATTCATTAATAATTCCAAAATACCAAAGCATATTATTCCTTCGGTACAGACGAGCGTTGATACACACACATTCTCTGTTACCGGTAACGATATTTTCTATAAAAAGTATATTGAAATTATTTATGATGAAACAATCGGAATAATTTCTGGACCATCATTAACTCAACCATCCAATAAAGCTCCCCCCGCAGTTTAGTTTTCATTCTAAAATTCATATAATCAAAAAGCAATACACGAATGAGTGCCGACAGGTTAACTGTTTGAGCTATATGTATTGATTTAAATATTTACCTAATTTATGAAAGTGAATACACAATGAATTCTGAAAACAAAAAAGATAATACCGGTAATTACGCACTCGCGTTAGTCATTATGTTAGTATTAGGCGTTGTAATTATGGTTGTTAAGCTACTCCTTACTATGTAAATCCAATTTTTTATGAGCTAATTAATCTCGTAGCAGCTATCATTTACATAGTATGAGGATCCTATGAATATATCATACGATCCTCAGTTGGCTCATGACGAATTAAAAGAAGAATTACAGATGCTTCAGTGGCTTGAAGGAAATTCTTCCCGGTTTCCTGTAGTGGATTTTTGGGCAAGTATCATGGGTCCTCAAGTTGCTTGCGTACTTAGGAATTTGGAGTTTGGTCTTCCGGAGGGCTTAGGCTGTGGTCATGGGTTGTTTTGTACAATTGAAGTAAACAAGAAATAATTTTAATAAAAGGATAACATCATGCAAATTTTACCGGACGTCTCCGATAATATTAAAGAGACTCTCGATAACAGCAACCTACTAAGAGCGCTTTTACTCCTCATAACCAAAGATAAAAATATCTGGGATCATGAAGTAAGTATTTTCATCCAGAAAGGAATTGCTCTCGGGTATAAGAAAGATTTTTGCGAAAACGCGATACGACAGGTTCTCTGGAATTCTTATAAAGATCAAACCCCTCCCGTTTTTTTCGATGACCATGAAGTCCATATTTTCATCCAGGAAGGAATTGCTCTCGGATATGAGAAAGATTTTTGTGAAAACGCGATACGGAATGTTCTCTGGAATTCTTATATAGATCAAACCCCTCCCGTTTTTTTCAATAAAACAAATGCGTTAAAAATTTTAAATATTGGTATTCGGATTATCAAAGAGGATTTAAAACCTCATCCGAAGAAGATTGAATTTCTTGAAAAAATCGCTCTCGTAAACGGTTCGTCAGGATATTGGAAAACTTTAGGATATAAATAATTCGTTTGAAAGAGTTTGTCAGTTAATTATAGAATTGTTTGAGATAAGAATGAATAAAAGCACATTTAAAGAAAAAATTATCCCGTTCAGTGAGTTTTTACATAACGAAGCCATAGGTGGAGTTATTCTACTTGTGGTTACAATACTTGCCATCATTTTTTCCAATTTACCTACGGCAAAAATATTTTCGGATATATGGCGTTTCGAAATTCATATCAATTTAAATGGTCTTAGCTTCGGTTTTTCTCTTCTCCATGCTATCAATGATGGTCTTATGGTTCTTTTTTTCTTCGTCGTGGGGCTTGAAATTAAACGGGAACTCCTGGTCGGTGAATTATCCTCTCTAAAAAAAGCTCTCTTGCCGATGATCGGGGCTGTGGGTGGAATGATTATACCCGCAATAATCTATCTGATTTTTAATTCCGGCGGAAAAGGAAAAGACGGATGGGCAATCCCCGTAGCCACTGACATCGCATTTGTTGTGGGGATACTTGTGTTGCTAAAAAACAGTATCCCTTCCTCATTGAGAATATTTCTTACCGCCCTCGCTATAGTTGATGATATTGGTGCGGTTGTTATCATTGCTGTTTTTTATACGGCTTCAATTTCATTACCGGCGTTGATGGTTGCTTTTCTTTTTATTTTTTTCCTTATACTGTCAAACGTGCTGGGGGTTAAAAAATTGTCCGTCTACATTTTTCTTGGTGTCGGTCTCTGGTTTGCTTTTCTGCAATCTGGAATTCATACAACTATTGCAGGCGTCATATTGGCTTTTACTATCCCCTCCAAAAGTAAACTCGATCACAGCAGTTTTCTCAAATCGACGAAAAGACTTGTTGTTGAAATCGGGAGTTCGATGCTACCGTCTACCAAAAAAGAAAAAGCTGAAGAAAGACTCGCAATTATTCAGGCGCTTGGAAAGAACTGTCGGGATGCGCTTACACCCTTACAACGCTTTGAGATTAACCTGCACCCTTGGGTAACATTCTTTATAATTCCGGTATTTGCTTTCGCTAATGCAGGGGTTTCAATTGGGAATAATATTGGGGAATTTTTGTTTGACCCGGTCTGTCTTGGTATTGTATTCGGGTTGTTTTTAGGTAAGCAACTTGGGATATTTTTATTCGCTTATCTTGCGATAAGACTTAAATTTTCAGAATCTCCTTTAGATACTTCCACAAAACAATTGTATGGTGCTTCAGTACTGGCTGGTATCGGGTTCACTATGTCCCTGTTTATAGCGGGTCTTTCTTTTTCACAAGATGCAGCTCTACTCGATACGGCGCGGATTGGCATATTGATTGCCTCTATCATATCCGGCGGTGCAGGTTATTTCCTTTTACATAATAGATCACAATAAAATAGGGTAACATCACCAAAATCAATCGGAAATAATGCAACCAAAACAATACCAGGAAAGAATATTGCTTTAGACAGCTGTTTTCACATCACGTACCGCTTGTTTGGCACAATTGAAGTGAACAAGAAATAGGTGGTAACGCTATGGAGTTCTTTCGGGAGTCATCCGCGCACCGCTTACCGGAATTTTTCTTTTACTGTAATTGAGTAACACGACCCCAAATTCTCTTTATTATTCCGTTGGAGGATTTAGTTTTATTTGATGCTTAATATTTTTAGCTTCAAGATAAAAAACCAAATTTTCGGCAATATTAGTGGCATGGTCGGCTAACCGTTCAATATTACGGATCAATACGATGAGATGAGAACAAGGTTCGATCAGTGCGATATCGGTTTTCATCCTTTCTACGAGAAAAAGGAATATTTGTTTATTAAAATTATCGACGATCTCATCGCTCTCTAACACTTTTTGTGCTATATCGAGGTCGTTTAGGATAAGCGCATCAATGGCATTTTTCAACATTTCTTTTGCCTGTTGCCCCATATCTAAGATTTGTGATTCTTTTATTAATGACTGCATATCTGTAGTTTTTTTTACTCGTTGAGCGATATTTACTGCAATGTCCCCGCAACGCTCCAACTGATTGTTTGTCATTAAGGCAGATAAAACGAATCGCAAGTCAATAGCAACCGGTTGAAAAAGTGCGAGAATATTTTCACATTGTGTTTGTATTAGATTATCGTAAATATCTATTTCCAGATCTTTTGCTTTAATCCCTTTACAAAGCGTAATATCGCCTGTTTCAAGAGCGGTAAATACGCGTTCAACCTGGTCATCAACAAGGGTCGCCATCTTTATGAGGCTGGTCTTTAGGTTTTCGATTTCTTCATTAAAATGTTCTTGCATGGTTATCTCCTACTATTATTATCCAAAACGACCACTTATATAATCTTCCGTCTGTTTTTTATCCGGAGCCGTAAAAATCTTTTTTGTGTCTGCAAATTCAATCAGGTTGCCGATATAATAAAAAGCAGTATAATCGCTCACCCGGGATGCCTGCTGCATATTGTGCGTGACAATAACTATTGTATAATCTTTTTTTAATTCATGCATTAAATCTTCAATTTTTGAAGTGGATATCGGATCTAGTGTTGAGCATGGTTCATCCATGAGGATCACTTCGGGTTTAACAGCCAAAAGTCGCGCTATACACAAACGCTGCTGCTGATCCAGCGGTAACTGGAGAGCCGGATGATGTAGTTTATCTTTTAATTGATCCCATAACCAGGCGGATCTAAGGCTCTTTTCCGCTATTTCGTCGTGTTGATTTTTTCCTTTGATACCCGCAACCCGTAATCCATAAACTACATTGTCATAGATTGAAAGAGGAAAGGGATTTGGTCTTTGAAAGACCATGCCGACTCTTTTTCTCAATTCGGTAATTTCCGTATCGGAACTATAAATATCTTTTCCATCTAACATTACCTGTCCGGTAATACGAACCCCACGGATAAGGTCATTCATCCGGTTAAGGCAGCGGAGTAAGGTAGATTTACCGCAGCCCGATGGACCAATCAAAGCGGTAATCAATTTGGGTTTCATCGTCATACTAATTGATTGCAATGCCTGGAACTGTCCATAGAATAAATCAAGATTCTTTATTTCGATCTTATCGTTTGTTTTATTCATGTCTTCCATTTTTACCCGAATCTCCCGGTTATATAATCATTCGTTTCTTGTTTAACCGGAGCTGTAAAAATTTGTTTGGTTAAACCTACTTCCAATAATTCCCCCATTAAGAAGAAGGCAGTTTTATCTGCAACCCTTGCCGCTTGCATAGTATTATTAGTTACAAGAACGATTGTATAATTTTTTTTCAATTCGATTAACGCATCTTCAATCCACGAAGTTGAAATTGGGTCTAACCCTGAACACGGTTCATCTAAAAGAATAACATCAGGTTCCATAGCTAAAACCCGCGCAAGACAGAGCCTTTGTTGCTGCCCGCCGGAGAGCCGGAGTCCGGATAAATTCAACCGATCTTTTAATTCATCCCAGAGAAAAGCCGCGGACAAACTTTTTTCTACTATTTCATCGAGACGCGCTTTATCTTTGATCCCTGATAATCTTACACCATACACAACATTTTCATAGATACTCATTGGTAATGCAACCGGTAGGGCAAAAACAATACCGACTCTCTTCCTCAGAGAAATCACATCTAATTCGCTATTATAAATATCAATCCCGTCAAGAAGGATTTGACCTTCAATCCGCGAACCGGGTTCAAGTTCATTCATCCGGTTTAGAGAACGGAGGAATGTTGTTTTGCCGGATCCTGCGGGACCAATAATTCCAAGAATTTGATTCGAGGTTATCTCCAGATTTATATCCTTTAGAATTTTTTCTTCAAAAAAATAAAGATTTAAATGGCGGGTGTCTATTTTAATATTTTTTTCTAGTGACATCCTCTCAGTTCCTTTTTGCAATAAAACGGTGCATCATCCAATAAGCTGTAAGATTAACAATCAAAACCGCAATGATCAAAGAGGCGGCGGTACCATAAGCATTTTCCATTGAGAGCCCTTCACGTGCAAGGATGTAAAAATGTACTGCCATTGTACGCGTTGAATCAAATAAAGAAGTTGGGATGAGAAGCGAAGACCCGGCAGTAAAAATTACGACTGCTGTTTCTTCAATTGAGCGACCAATACCCAGCACAACTCCCGTAACAACTCCGGGTAAGGCATTTGGTAAAACCACCTTACGAACAGTCTGCCAGCGCGAGGCGCCCAATGAAAAACTTACTTCGCGATATGCCTTTGGGACTGCCCGGATTGCTTCCTCCGAAGTGCGGATAATGGTTGGTAAAATCATGAGGGCAAGACTTAATCCTCCTGACATGATTGACCATCCCATTCCGAGAATTGTGACGAAAAAGATAAATCCGAATAAACCGAATATTATTGAGGGAACTCCTGCGAGGCAGTCTGTCCCAAAACGTATGAGCCTTGTAACTCTGGATTCAAGAGTAAATTCAACGAGATATACTGAAGTGCAAATTCCTAAGGGGGCGGCAACGATGATTGCCAACACGGGCAATAGGACAGTTCCGATAAGTATTGGTAATATTCCCCCGGATCTGCCCATATCCGACGGATTAGTAAAAAGGAAATTAAAGCTCAAGACTGGTAAACCCTTTTCCAGCACAAAAATAATTATGAAGATAAGAATTGCAACTGTAAAGGCAGTTGCCGCACCAAGAATTGTTACCGCACCTATTTGTGTATATTTCGGAGAGACTCTCATTTCGTTATTACTTTCTTTCTGATCACAACACTGGCAATTGCATTCAGAAAAATTATCACAATGAACAAGACCACTCCGGTCGCAAATAGTGCTTCACGATGCATACCCGTGGCGTAGCTCATTTCGAGCGCGATATTGGCTGTAAGTGTTCGTACTGAATCTAATGCGGAATTTGGTATCATTACTGCATTTCCGGTAACCATAATAACTGCCATGGTTTCTCCTATTGCCCTTCCCATCCCAAGAATGATGCTCGCAATTATTCCCGATTTTGCCGCCTTTATTGTAAGCATGTGAACTGTCTGCCAGATAGTTGCTCCTAAAGCAAGAGACCCTTCCCGGAATGAAGCCGGCACTGCAAGTATTGAATCAATTGAAATACTGATAACAGTCGGCAGTATCATGATACCGAGAATGATCGCACCGGCAAGAAGTGAAAGTCCGGGACCTCCAAATACTTCTCTGATAATCGGGGCGAGAACGACTACACCAATAAAACCATATATTACAGAAGGGACTGCTGCAAGCAGTTCAATAGCAGGTTTGATAATATGCATTACCGTTTTGGGTGTAAACTCCGCCAGGAATATAGCTCCTGCAATTCCAAACGGTGCGCCAACAAGCATAGCGCCCAGCATCACCCAGAACGAAGCAGAGATCATTGGATAGATACCGAACTTTCCTGATTCGGGGCGCCAATCGGAAGAAAGCAGAAAATCTTTTATTCCATATTTAAGAAGAAATGGAATACCCTCAATAAAAATAAAGAGTGCAATCAGTGCCAGAGCAGAGATTGCCGAAAATGCGATCACAGAGAGGAGTCGCTCAACTCCTTTTTCACTAAACATCTTCATAGGTTTTTTATTTTGCCGGGAGTAATCCGTCTTTTTTGATCATCAACTGAATTTCATCTGTTAGAATATAATCAATAAATTTTTTTACTTCACCTGCAGGTGTTCCTTTTGTTAAAAGGAATATCGGACGCACCAGTTTATAATTATTTGCGATGATCGATTCGGTAGTGCATTCAACATTATCAATTTTCAGCCCCTTCACCTTTTCATTAAGGATACCATGTGAAATATACCCAATCGAATTTTCATCATTTGCAACGGTCTCCCGGATAGTTCCATTTGAATTCTGGATTACCGCTTTATCAACGAGTTTAATACCGGTTACGATTTTTTCAAACGATGACCTTGTTCCAGAACCAGCTTCACGGGAAACCACGGTTATTGGTTCATCTCCGCCCCCGATTTCTTTCCAGTTATTAATTTTTCCGTTGAAAACATCACGGAGCTGCTCAGTGCTCAGATTTTCTATTTTGTTTTTAGGGTTTACTATTACTGCGATACCATCCTGCGCCACTATTGTAGAGGTAAGCTCTTTTGCTTCATCCGGCAGTTTTACAAGATCTGCCATTCCGATTTGTGCCGCCCCGGAATTAGCAGATTGAATGCCTACCGCAGAGCCGCCCCCTTGTACGGTAATTGTAATATTTGGATTTGCCTTCATATACTCATCAGCAATTTTTTCTGCAAATGGTTGAAATGCTGTTGAACCGGCGAGTGTAACGGAAACTTTCCCCTTACCACAACCAAAAAATATTACAGCCGTGATAAAACAAAAAAGAATAAGATGTTTTTTCATGTTGAATTTTTCCTTTATATCACTTTATTAAATAAATACTAATAAGAACTTACAGGACATCAATCAATCTATTAAATCAGAAATTTTATCACTTGATAAAATACAGATTTTTTATAAAAATGAAGAAAACAATTAAGAGTTTTTTATTTTTTCTTATTTTACATACGAGAATTTATTGACTTTGAAAGGGAAGAAAATGTTTAAAGGATTACTGCCAAAAGAAGAAAAATATTTTGATGATTTTTCTGAAATAATTGTTCATGTTCAAGAAATGGCTAAACTTACGTATAATCTTTTTTCATCCGAAACTTACGACCCGGATATCTATCTGAAATTAAAACCGTTGGAAAACCGATGCGATGAAATTAGTTCACGGGTAATTAAACGACTAAACAATACCTTTATCACCCCCTTTGATAGAGAAGATATCTTCAGTTTAATTAAAAAGATTGACGGTATAGGAGATATCCTTTTGGGAACGGTTGCCCGTGTGGACACTTACAGTTTAACGGAAAAAGTTGAAGGAGCAGATAAAATTGCCGCTATAATTCTTCAACAAACCAAGGAACTTGAAACCGTCCTCAATGGATTAAAAGCAAAAGAAAAACAAATTAACGAATGTAAAGCGGTTAGGGATTTAGAGACCGAAGCCGACAATGTTTACCGGGCTTCCTTAAAAAAACTTTTTCTTGAAGAAAAAGACGCCATCACGTTGTTCAAGAAGAAAGAAATTCTTGATATGCTGGAGAAGGCTTCCGATAAGTGCCAGTCTACAGCTAATGTTATAATTTCCATCTTAATAAAAAACTCATAAAAATTTATAACGTCAAATCCGGCAACGACAAATGCATATAGATTATTTACCGTTAATTTTAATTGTTTTTTTAGCATTAGCATTTGATTTTATTAATGGATTTCACGATGCCGCAAATTCAATTGCTACGGTTGTTTCAACGCGGGTTCTCTCTCCGAAATTTGCAGTATCATGGGCGGCTTTTTTCAATTTTATAGCTTTTCTTTTTTTCGGTTTGCATGTTGCAAATACCGTCGGAAAAGGAATTGTTCATTCGGAGGTAGTGGATTTAACCGTGATAGGAAGCGGATTAATAGCAGCAATAATCTGGAACTTATTAACCTGGTGGTTCGGTATTCCTTCGAGTTCTTCTCACACCATGGTAGGCGGATTTGTTGGAGCAGCAATGGCAAAAGCGGGAATCGGCGCGATCTTCTTAGGTTCAGTAATCAAAATTATTCTTTTTATTTTTCTTGCCCCGCTCATAGGTATCGTTATATCCTATTTTTTTTCAATTATCGTTTTATATTTAAGCAAAGATTCCGCCCCATTTAAAGTTGATAAAATATTCCGCAAACTCCAGCTTCTTTCATCTGCCGCTTATAGTCTTGGACATGGTTCAAACGATGCACAAAAAATGATGGGGATCATTTTTGTTGCTTTAGTTTCTTCAGGCGCACTGAAACAATCAGACGAAATTCCACTATGGGTTGTACTTTCATGTCATTTAGCTATTGCACTCGGAACAATGTCCGGTGGGTGGAGAATTGTAAAAACGATGGGGCAAAAAATAACTAAACTTCGTCCCTTTGAAGGTTTTTCTGCAGAAACTGCAGGAGCCATTACACTTTTTGGAACGGCAATTCTTGGTATTCCCGTTAGTACAACGCATACGATAACGGGTTCAATTATCGGAACGGGAATTATAAAAAGATTGTCTGCGGTTCGATGGAAAGTTACCGTTGATTTAGTCTGGGCTTGGGTATTAACCATTCCCGTTACGGCAGCATTTGCAGCGTTTATTTATTGGTTTACGGTAACGTTTTTGCAGTAGTAGATGGTCAAGGGGACGGTCATTGGTCAGAAGTCAATGTGGTCATTACGGATAGGTGCAGGCTCAATTCAAATCTTATAGTTTTATAATAATACGTTACAGTCCGCTCCTGCGGAGCTAATTTTTACACAATACTTTTTTCCAACAAACAGACCGCCCCGATGGGGCTTTGTGTTTAATTGCTATTTGTTTTTCTACAAACAGATCGTTCCTACGGAACTAATTCCACATTTTATTAAGCAAATTGTAACCGCACTTTTACCGTATTTCTTAGCTCCGTAGGAGCTTTCTGTTTGTAGCATAGTAGAGGCAGCAATAATTTCAGCTCCATCGGAGCACTCTGTTTTTCTAACCAAAACCTAAAGTTTTTCAATTTTATAATTAACCTCGCCCTATTTCCCTCTCCTTGGTCTTGTCCGCCTCAGGTGGAAAGGAGAGGGACTAAGGGTGAGGTTTCTGTCTTAAATGTTTTCCTCAAAAATAAAATGATAACGTTAGTTTACCGTCGGCAATTTTAAATTTTGTTTGAGTTGCTGTAAAGGGTTTGTCATACGCATCAAAAATATTATCTTTAAAATAATTTAGTGAAATTGTCTGGCTTCCCCCAATGGATAAATGCCTTGAAATGAAATATTCCACTCCAAAACCTAATTCAAAAGTATATTCAGCATTTTTTGTTTTTCGAGTTCCTTCAATAAATTGAGTATGATCAGAGTAATATGGTCTACTATAAGTGTGAATATATAATCCTCCGGCACTCACCACATAGAATGAAATATTGTCAACGGAAAGTAGTGTATACTCAATACCCAGTTTTCCACCATATTCATCTATTTCATTTACCGAAATACCTTTAGAAAAACCTAATCTTATAACTTCAGAAGAAAAACCACCCTTAATAAAAAAAGCCGTTGAGGTTGACATTCTATATTTGAATCCGAAAGCATTAGCTATTGCATAATCAAAATCCATTATCAAACCATAATGAGAAAATGTAGAATCATTCTCTTGTGCGGTTAACGAAAGAGGAAAAATTAAGAGTAGTATAAAAAGAATCGTTTTCATTTGTGTTTCCTTATTGAATTTTATCGTAAAACATTGTTCCGATTAAGTGAACCTATTTTAGTATCTAAATTTTTAAACTAAAAATAAAATGACAAGGTAAACCTGGTGTTACCTAGAATTACTTTTGTATGAGTCAATGGATGAGATACTCCAAATTCTGAAATATTGTTTCCCTTTCTATAATCGAGTGAAATCAGTTGACTACAACTTATTGATAGATGCTTTGAAAAAAAATATTCGGTCCCCAAACCGGTTGTGAAAGAACAGATAATGTCTCGATCATCAATGAATAACATGTATACATCACTCCCCGGATCTGCAAAATAAGGAACAAGATAGTTACTAATTTTTAGACCCCCTGCTATTACCGCATAGAATGAAATTTTATCGACTGAATAAACTCCATATTCAATTCCAAGTGTCACTCCATAAGTTCTGTATTCTCGAGATGAATAATTCACCCCATTAAATGGTATCGGTTTCTCAGTAGAAAGATTTCCTTTAAAAAAATATGCAACAGATTTTGTCGGTCGATATTTGAAACCAATTTCGTCTGCAATCGAATTAGTATAATCCATTACAAATCCGTAATGGCAAAAGGTAGAATCTTTCTCCTGCGCATGTACAGAAAGACTGATGCTTAGTATCAGAACAATAAAAAATGTTTTCATATATGTTTTGTGCATTGTTGTTTTATAAGCAAACTTTTTCTTTCAAGCCTCACAGCCCGCTCCTACGGAGCTTAGTTGTTAATCAATATTTCATTTCTACAATCAGTTCGCCCCGAAGGGGCTATACTTTTTTCTTTAGCTCCGTAGGAGCTTTCTGTTTGTAGCATAGTAGAGGCAGCAATAATTTCAGCTCCATCGGAGCGGTCTGTTTTTCTAACCAAAACCTAAAGTTTTTCAATTTTATAATTGACCTCTCTCTGTTTCCCTCTCCTTAGTCTTGTCCGCCTCAGGCGGAAAGGAAATCGCCAAACCTCCGAGGTTTCGGGGACTTGTTCAAAATCCTTAAACCTCGGAGGTTTCTACTCATTAAATCCCCAACTCAATTTGTTTGCTTTTCTTCCCTTTGAACTGCGCCGCTTTGAACGTAATGTTATCCTTCGGCAGTTTCGGGAACTTGTTGCCAAAGAAATCTTTCAACGTTAATATCTGAATTTTCGGATATTGAAATCCCGGGAACTCTACAAACCCTTGCTGGGCTGTGGTATCTAACATTGGTTTGGTAGCTTGTTCAATTGATAAGAACACGCCGAGTTCGCATTTGTGTTTTGAAAGAACTCCGATCAACGCATCAATATCTTTTGATTGAACTTTACCGCCTTTTACTTGAAATGCAACACGAATAGACTGCGTATCCGAAACAAGATATTGCCCGATGCCGTCTATTCCTTTATCTGCGCCTTTTGAACCGAATGTTGTTGAAAAAACTTCAAACTCCGTGAGCCACCAATCCTGGAAGGCGTTCGGGTTTTGCTTCCACAATTCAATTGCGCTAACTTCATCGGTCGGTGTACCGCGCACTTCAAAGCTGCTTAGATGCTTTCCATACGTGTCGTTCAATCTTCTTTTGATTAACGAAATGGCAATTGGAGAAATATCAATTCCAATCCAGTTGCGGTGTAAACCTTCCGCCGCATCTACGGTTGTTCCGCAGCCACAGAAGCCGTCAAGCACGGTGTCTCCCTCGTTACTGCTGGCTTGTATTATTCTTTCTAATAATGCTTTTGGTTTTTGTGTGGGATAACCCATCCATTCTCTGGATGCGTTGACGGTTTGAAAAGATGGCAAGTCAGTCCAAGTATCACTTAGTTTTCTTCCTTTAGATTGATCAAGAAATTGTTTTCTTTCCGTTCCATCATTCTCAACAGAAATTTTATATCTTCTCCCATCTTCTGTTATTTTATCATACCTTTTAATTGTTGAAGCAGTTAAAGGTTGGTGTTCTATTTGAAAAGTAGCTTCAGCATTTGAATAGAAAAGAATTTTGTCGTGTCCACGCACAAATTTCTTTTTAACTTGTGTTTTGAAACCCGAAGAAGATTCGTTAGACCAAATGATTTCATTTCTAAATTTCTTTTCGCCAAAAACAATATCACAAATCGTTTTCAAATAATGACTCATCGTCGGGTCGCAATGCAAATAAAAACTTCCGGTAGGTTTAAGCACTCTGTGCAGTTCAATCAAACGCAGACTCATCATAACCAGATAGGGGAAAGCGTGTGGCGCAACCTTTTGATAAGTGAGCATAAGATAAAAAAGATTTTCCGTTTTCATCGTGTGGAGCTCTTGTAGAGAATCTTGAATGCTCTTCAAAGACCAGGTATCTTCAAACGCAATGCGCTGTGTCTGTATTTCCTTATCGTCAAAGAAAATATTGTAATCACGCTTGCTATTAAACGGCGGGTCAATATAGATAAGATCAACCGATTCATCTTTAACATTATCCCGTAGGACGTTTAAACAATCACCAAGATAGATGTAATTCATAACAGATAACTTCCCTTAAATAATTCTATAACAAATTTAAGCAAATATTATTGTGTACAAAACTTGTCCAAACCCAGGAAGTTTTTGTAAGCTTTAAATAAATTCCTTAGAAGTAAATTTTCTTCTCTTTAAGTTTGAGATGTAATTCCTTCAATGTTTTAAGAAATATACTTGATGGATTCTAAATAAAGAATTTTGGAATCAACTTAAAAAAGAATGAGGTAACAAAATGAAAAGAATTCCCGTGCTCCTTTGCATTATGTTTTTATGTTTGAAGTCTCTTCTCTTTTCGCAGGACAAAGTAAAATTAAGCGGGGTAATGTATAGCGACTATTTTTACAACATTGATAATTCCGTTGCTGCAAAAAAAGATGTAAACGGATTTCAATTTAGAAGAATTTATTTTACGGCGGATTTTGTGGTTGCCGATAATTTTGATGCGAGGTTTCGTCTTGAATCAGATCAAAGTGTTAACTCTAATACAAACGGCGGCAAGCTCGGCGTTATGGTTAAAGATGCCTACTTAAAATGGAAAGAAATTTTTAGCGGTTCTGATCTGTTTATTGGTATTTCTCCCACACCTGCCTTTGATGTTTCCGAAGCAGCATGGGGCTATCGTTCGCTTGAAAAAACGATTTTAGACCTTAACGGAATTGTTTCCTCAAGAGATTTTGGAGTTGATCTTAAAGGTAAATTGATCGAGAACGGCTCGATTAATTACTGGATAAAGTACGCCAACAACAGCGGGAATGCGCCGGAAACCGACAAGTATAAACGATATTCGGCGATGTTCAAATTTAAACTTTCTGATAATATACTAACTTCGGTTCATGTAGATTATGCCGATAGAGCCGATAAATTTGACGCTTTTGATAAACAAACAAAATCAAATAACCAATATTTGGGCTCACTCTTTTTAGGATATAAACAGAAAGAAGATTTCTCGGTTGGAGTGGAAGCTTTTACACGTACTGTCCAAAATAATTTTGTAAAATCCGCAGCAGATGCGCTTCAAGATCAAAACTCTGTCGGTTTTTCTGTTTGGGCTTGGGGCACTTTGTCGGAAACGCTAAAGTTAGTTGGAAGATTTGACAGTTATGATCCAAACACTAATAATGATTCCGACGGAAATTCATTCTTCATGGCAGGACTTGATTACAAAGCGGCTAAAAATGTTAGCGTTATTCCTAATTTCCAGTTGTTTAATTATCAAGCGACAGATACTCAAGGAAAATCTCTAAAGGATTTAACTGCACGTGTAACGTTGGCAGTTACTTTTTAACATCCCAAAACTCCGAGGTTTTTATCCTTCTCATAGTCCCCAAACCTCGGAGGTTTAATTGTTTACTGCCCAATGACAATTGACCATTCACCTCCCATCTTTTAACAATTCCATAACACTCCCGTAACACTTCGGTAATACTGCGACAGTAAGTTTACTAACGAAAAAAAATTAATTACAACTTAGAGAATACAATGAATGAAAAATCATCAACAAATTTAATATTACTTACGGTTGCATTTCTTGCGGCATTTGTTTTATCACTTGTGCGGAGTGAATACTTCTTCGGAATTATTTCACTCGGATTTTCGCTACTAGTTTACACTCTTGGTTTTCTTTTCGCAAGACATAACGACAGCAAAGATTTGTCAAGACAGTTTGAGAATTAAATGCTCCAGTTAGAATTAAGTAATATTCTTAGAAACAAAATCCCTTCACTCTACAATAAGAAAAATTCGCTGGCAGGTAAAGCAGTTGAAACAATTTTATCAAGAATAATGAAGGTAAAAAAGATCAATACTTTTTTAACCAGACACGAAGGGGTAGAAGCTCCCGCGTTTATAGATGGGCTCTTTGAAGAATTGGATTTCTCTTATTCGGTTTCAAAAAAAGATAAAGATAAAATCCCAAGTGAAGGCAAAGTAGTGATCGTTTCTAATCATCCTCTCGGCGGTTTGGATGGGCTGGCACTGCTTAAACTTGTGCTCGAAGTTCGTACAGATGTAAAAATAGTTGTAAACGACATTTTGTTACAAATAGAAAATCTAAAAACTCTTTTTCTCCCTTATAATTTGTTCGATAGCGGAATTCAAAAAGAAAATATTGCGGCTATTGACAAAACGTTGAAAGAAGAAAATGCGGTTATCTTTTTTCCGGCGGGAGAGGTATCGAGAATTACTCTAAACGGTTTGCAAGATAACACCTGGACACGCGGCGCTCTACACTTTGCCGAAAAAGCACGCGCTCCAATCCTTCCGGTATTTATCGGCGGAAGAAACAGTATCATTTTTTACGTTGTTTCAGCTCTCTCCAAACCGTTATCCATGTTTCTTTTACCGCGTGAATTATTTAAACAACGGGGAAAAACTCTTCTTATAAAAGTTGGAGACCTGATCCCGGCAAGAATTATGTTCGCCGGATTACTGAAAGGGAAGGCTTTATTAAAGTCATTGAAGAAACACGTCTATCTTATCGGACTAAACAAAAAAGGAATTTTTGTAACTGAAAAAAATGTAATTCATCCTATAGACCCCAAAAAGATAAAAAGACAACTGCTCTCCGCAAAGCTTTTACTGAATCTTGATGATCGAAAAAAAATATATTTGCTCTCAAACAATAACTTATTCCCTGATGTCATTAAAGAACTTGCACGTCTGCGTGAGATAACATTTAGAAAAATTGGTGAAGGAACCGGAGAGAAATTAGATACCGATGCTTACGATGCGTATTACTTTCACATTGTTTTATGGGATGAAGAGAATTTAGAAATAATGGGTGCATACCGGCTTGGTGTGGGAAGCGAAATTCTTGAAAAATATGGGGTAACGGGTTTTTATTCCTCCACGCTTTTTAATTTCTCGGAAGAATTTAACTACCATATCCCTTATGCTGTAGAGTTAGGAAGAAGCTTTGTTCAAGCTAAATATTGGAAAACAAATGCGTTAGATTATTTATGGATGGGGATAGGAGCCTTTCTTGCTTTGAATCCAAGAGTGCAATTTCTATTCGGACCTGTTTCCTTATCAAATGGACTGCTGGAAGAAGTTAAAGCCATGGTAGTCTTTTTTTATGAAAAATGGTATGGTAATCCTTCGGGACTCGTAAGTGCAAAAAACAAATACCGGATTGGTGAACAACAGAAGAAAAGTTTATCCTTGATTTTTAATTCGAACAATTATAAAGAAGAGTTTAAGCTGCTCAAACAAAAATTAAATTTTTACAATATGTCAATTCCGCCTTTGTTTAAACATTACACGGCACTTTGCGAGCCGGGCGGGGCACAATTTCTTGACTTTGGTGTTGATCCCGATTTCCAAAATTGCATTGATGGTTTCATTCTTATAGATATTGATCTGATCAAATATGCAAAAAAAGAAAAATACATTTACAGTAATGTGTCATTCAAGGAAGATATTCAAGAGCAGCAATTTGTTTATTAAACCGTGACCGATATTTAGTTGAACTTAACAATTTCTTAACACGGGCTTAACATTAACGTAATATGGCAAGGTTAAGTTTGCGATACAGTTACAATTTAATAGAGAGAGAAAATGTATTTGTATAGCAAGAGCAAATGGGACAAACAAATTTTTATGCGGTCACTCATCGTTTTTTTTATATTCATGTATGGATTCAGTTCATTGTTCGGTCAAGGGAAAGGTTCGATCGGAGGAAAAATAACCGACAAATCCAATAACGAAGAGCTTATCAGCGCGTCGGTTTTAATTATGGGAACAACGATCGGAGCCACTTCGGATCTTGATGGAACATATTCAGTTAGGGGATTAAAACCGGGGAAGTATTCGGTAAAATTTTCTTACATTTCTTATCAATCATCACTTGTTGAAAATGTTGTTGTGGAAGAGGGTAAAGAGACAAGGATCAATGTACAACTTGAACCCGAAACAAAAGAGATGGATGAGATCGTTGTTTCTGCCGAAGCGATAAAATCTTCGGAAGCCGCAATGCTTAGCATTCAGAAAAAGTCATTGGGTATTGTAGATGGTATCAGCGCCGAATTGATCAAAAAAAATAATAGTTCTGATGGAACTGATATTTTAAAAAGAATGACCGGCATTACCATTTCAGAAGGGAAGTACGCATACATCCGAGGAGTAAGCGATCGTTACAATTCAACCATGCTGAACGGAGCGAATTTACCGAGCACCGATCCTGAAAAGAAAAGCGTTTCGTACGATCTATTTCCATCATCTTTAATTGAAAATGTTATTACAAACAAATCAGCAACTCCCGATAAACCGGCTGATTTTTCCGGCGGATTAGTCCAGATCAATACCGTTGAATTCCCTTCAAATTCCTTAATTGAATTCGGCATGGGAAGTTCATACAATACTTTATCAACGAACAGAGATATGCTCACATCCGCTTCAGGCAAATATGATTTTCTCGGCATTGACGACGGGTCGCGCAATTTACCTTCAACCGTTCCTTCTGATCACGTCAATTCTTCACTTGGCAGTAAAACCATTCAAGAAATCGGGCGATCGTTTAAAAATGATTGGGGAACGCAAAAAGGCAAAATGCCGTTCAACTCAAATTTCAAATTATCTATTGGTGATTCTTACGAGATTGGTGAAGAAGGGAAACTCGGATTTATCGGATCGCTTACTTATTCATCCACCAACGAATTAAGGAAGTATGAAAGAAAATATTTCAATTACAGCGGTACCTGGTATGATTATACCGGCTCCGATTATTTAAATAACATTCTTTGGGGAGCGTTATTTAATGCCAGTTATAAGTTCGGCGGAAGCAACAAGATCAGTTTTAAAAATATTTACAATCAGAACACAGACAATAATGTTGTTACAACAAAGGGAAGCCATTTCTACGTTCCTGAATATAGAGAAGCTACCTCGCTTCAGTTTACGGAACGTTCTCTTTATTCAACTCAATTGATCGGTGAACATGTGGTTACTTCCTTAAACAACAGTTTGTTCAACTGGAATTTAAATTACGCCAACTCAGAGAGAAAAGAACCTGATTCCAGGAAATATTGGTACAGCCGGGAGTTAGACGCACCCGAAACCGATTTACGTTTTTCAATGAACCAAGCTACGGCGACAAGGTTTTTTTCAGATTTGAGAGATAAAAGTTACGGTTTTAGCGGGGACTTTCTTATAAAACCGTTTGAAGAAACTTCAATGCCGAATTTCAAAATCGGTTACTTGCAGAACAAAAAAGATAGAGATTACGCACCGAGAGTATTCGGATTTGATTTCAACCAGAGAAAAACTTCGATCAACTTGAGGGATAGTATTTTCAGTCTTCCGGTTGAAGATATTTTCCAGCCGGAAAATATTAATCCGAATTTTATTTACGTAGTCGAAGTTTCAAATCCCTCCGATAAATATAACGCGACCGAAAGAGTCCAAAGTACATATGCAATGTTCAATGCAACTTTGTTATCCGATATCAAACTTTCAGGCGGTTTCAGATATGAATATTCCAATGTAAGATTGTCTTATATCGATCCCCAGAGTTATACAAAAACAGTAACCGTTGCGCACAAATACAATGATGTACTTCCTTCACTAAACCTGACCTATAAGTTTAATGAAAACATAAATTTCCGTGGAGCTTACGGAAAAACAGTCGCGCGTCCCGAATTAAGAGAGCTGGCAGTTTCCGGGTACTATGACTTTTTAACCGATGACTATGTCTTCGGAAATCCTGAATTGGTTAGAACCGTAATTGATAACTATGATCTTCGATTTGAATTTTATCCTGATCCGACAGAATTGTTTGCCGCAAATCTTTTCTACAAACATTTCAATAAACCGATTGAAGTTATCGGAGTAAACACAAGCTCCAAATCACGCTCATGGAAAAATGCAGATAACGCGGTGAGTTATGGTATTGAGTTAGAAGCGCGTAAAAATCTTGCATTTATTTGGGATGCTTTCAGACCGTTATCACTCAATAGCAATATCAGTCTTATTAAATCGGAAGTTGATCTTGGAACGGCAAGCTTGGGTCAAGCGGGCACTGTCCAAAAACGACCGTTGCAAGGGCAGGCGGACTATGTGTTAAATATCGGGCTTTACTACGATTTGTATGAATCCGGTTTAACGGCAAACCTTGTTTATAATAAAGTCGGGCAAAAAATTGTAGAAGTTGGCGTTGATCAAACCGGTGATATTTTGAGCAGACCACGAGATCAGATCGATTTTAACATCTCCCAAAAAATATTTAATAATTTCACGGTAAAATTTGCGGTTAAAGATTTATTGGCTCAAGATGAAGTGACTATTCAAAGAACCCTGGATGGAGATAAAGTTGCAGACAATATTAAGCGGGGACGCAACATCTCTCTGGGGATTTCGTATCAATTGAACTAAAGGGTAAAAGTGATTCGGTTTTTGTGTGGAAATAAAATTAATAAACTAAAAAAGGAAAATGGTATGAGAAAAGTATTTCTGTTATTGATCATCTTATTTACATCTGTGGTTAATTTGAGCGCGCAAACTCAAGTTGAAGTTTCAGGTGATATTTCAACAAACACAACATGGACGGCGAATAATAACTATTTGCTAAACGGTTTTGTTCATGTAGTGGATGGTGTTACACTAACCATCGAAGCCGGAACAACGGTTTATGGAAAGATCGGAACAAAAGCTTCATTGATCGTTCGTAAAGGTGGAAAGCTTAACGCAATCGGTACAGCAACCTCACCGGTTGTTTTTACGAGTGAATATACAAAATCGGGTTCAACTCAAGAGCCCGCGGCTGGTGATTGGGGCGGAATTATTTTATTGGGAAAAGCTCCTATCAATGTTGCAAGCGGTTCCGGACAAATAGAAGGAACGGGAGATATTAATGATATTTACGGCGGTACCGATGTTAATGATAACAGCGGAACGTTAAAATATGTAAGAATAGAATTCCCGGGTGTTGCCTTTGCAAAAGATAATGAAATTAACGGGTTAACATTCGGTGGAGTAGGCGCGGGAACAACTATAGATTATATTCAAGTTGCTTATTCAGGGGATGATTCATACGAATGGTTTGGCGGTACGGTAAACTGCAAACACTTAATTGCCTATGCGGGAACAGATGATGATTTTGATACCGATTTCGGTTTTCAGGGCAAATTACAATTTTTACTTGGTGTAAGAGATCCGTTAGTAGCGGATCAAGCAGGCACATCAAATGGATTTGAAAGTGATAACGATGGAACGGGTTCATTAAATTCGCCGAGGACTTCTCCAACCTGGTGGAACGTAACTTTAATTGGTCCAAAAGCAACACCAACTTCTACCATTGATTCAAAATATACCTATGGCATGCATTTAAGAAGATCATCACAAAATAAAATCAGCAATACATTAATTATCGGTTGGCCAAAAGTGGGAATATTTTCTGATGGAACGCAGACCAATAAAGATTTAAAAGATGGTTTGTGGTGGTTCAAGAATGGAATCGTTGCAGGCGCAGCAAAGAGTGTAGATTCAACTAAAGGAGTTGCCGGGTTCGATTATAGCAACTGGTTTACAAGCAATAAAAATAGATACTACGATAATAATAATGCGGCAGCTTTAAATAATCCGTTTTTCTTAAATCGTCCGGACGCTATGCCTAAAGCCGGTTCGCCTGCTTTAACCGACGGTTTCAAACCTCCAAACGACGGCTTCTTTGATGCGAATGCGTCATTTGTTGGAGCTTTTGGAACTGAAGATTGGACACAAAGTTGGACAAAATTCAATTTCGGTTCAGAAGTAGAGATCACCGGTGATATAACAACAAATACAACATGGACAGCAAACAAAACATATTTGTTAAATGGATTTGTACATGTATTAGATGGAGCAACACTAACCATCGAAGCCGGTACAACGATTTATGGAAAGATCGGAACAAAAGCCTCCTTGATCGTTCGTAAAGGTGGAAAGCTTAACGCAATCGGTACAGCAACCTCACCAATTGTTTTTACAAGTGAATATACAAAATCGGGTTCATTACAAGAACCGGCGGCTGGCGATTGGGGCGGAATTATTTTATTAGGAAAAGCTCCTATCAACGTAGCAAGCGGTTCCGGACAAATAGAAGGAACGGGAGACCTTAATGATATCTATGGCGGCACAGACCCGAATGATAACAGCGGAACATTAAACTATGTAAGAATCGAATATCCCGGAGTAGCATTTGCAAAGGATAATGAAATCAACGGATTAACCTTTGGTGGAGTAGGTGCGGGAACAACTATAGATTATATTCAAGTTTATTATTCAGGTGATGATTCATTTGAATGGTTTGGCGGCACAGTAAACTGTAAGCACTTAATTGCTTATGGAGGTACTGACGATGACTTTGATACTGATTTCGGTTTTCAAGGGAAGTTACAGTTCTTACTTGGAGTAAGAGATCCGTTAGTCGCCGATCAAGCAGGCACATCAAACGGATTTGAAAGTGATAATGATGGAACAGGCTCTTTGAATTCGCCAAGAACTTCCCCGACCTGGTGGAACGTAACCTTGATCGGACCGAAAGCAACACCAAGTTCAACAATAGATTCAAAATATAATTATGGAATGCATTTAAGAAGATCATCACAAAATAAAATCAGCAATACTTTGATTGTTGGTTGGCCTAAAACAGGTGTTTATACTGATGGAACGCAGACCAACAAAGATTTAAAAGATGGTTTGTGGTGGTTCAGGAATGGAATCGTAGCAGGTGCGGCAAAGAGTGTAGATTCAACTAAAGGAGTCGCCGGATTTGATTATAACAACTGGTTCACAAGCAATAATAATAGATACTACGATAATAATGATGCAGCAGCATTGAGCAATCCGTTTTTCCTTTCACAGCCTAATGCATTACCAAAAGCTGGTTCACCGGCATTAACCGGAGGAGCAGTTCCACCGAGTGATGGATTCTTTGATGCAACCGCTACCTTTGTTGGTGCGTTTGGAAATGAAGATTGGACTTCGAGCTGGTCAACAATTAAAATGACTCCTGTAGTTTCATCAATTAATGAAGAGCTCGCTACAACTCAGATTCCTGCGAAGTTTGAACTTTCTCAAAATTATCCTAATCCATTTAACCCGGCAACAACGATCAGATTCTCCATACCGCAAGCCGGGGCAGTTAAATTGACGGTTTATAATTTGCTCGGTCAGGTTGTAACAACTCTCGTAAACGGTTATAGAGAAGCTGGTACATATAACGTAAACTGGGATGCTTCAAATCTTTCAACCGGAATTTACATTTACAGAGTGGAAGCAAATTCCTTCAGTCTAACAAAAAAAATGACGTTGTTGAAGTAGGCAATTCTCTCTCTCGCTCTCACTCACCAACTCTAAAGGACGCTGCATTTGTCAGCGTCCTTTTTTTTATTTGTTGATCGAGATATTTACATTTAAGCAAATGAATATTTTATTTCTAAATTTTATAATACTCACGTTCGTCCCATTTCATCTTTTCTCGCAAGGAAATCATTCCTTTTATTCCGCCTTCACCAACATTTCATCCCACCCGATAAAAGAACATTTACAAATATTAGCTGATGATTCGTTAGAAGGAAGAAGTGTTGGAACAAAAGGCGGCAATCTTGCCGCTCAATATATTTCGGATCAATTTTCAAAATTCAATCTAAAAGCGATTCCATCCGGGAATTCTTTTTATCAAAATATTCCAATGCATGGAAGCACAACCTTAAATACATCTGAAATGATGCTCCTTTCAGATAGAGATACTACCTATCTCAATTATTCAACTGATTATTTTCTTTACAGATCAGGGCAGCAAACATTTCTTCCAACCCCGATACCTTTAGTTTTTGTCGGATACGGAATTGTTGCACCGGAGTTTGATTATAATGATTATCAATCGGTAAACGTCGAAGGGAAAATAGTAGTTTATCTTGATGGCGAACCTTACTCTGAAGATAAAGACTATTTCGATGCACAGTATCCAACGATTTACAGTTATCCTGAATCAAAAAGAAGAATTGCAATTGCGAGAGGCGCGTCAGGAACAATTCAAATCCCGTTAACTTCTTTTGAAGATTGGAATGCCGTTAAAAAAGATTTTTCATTTGAAGATGTTATACTTGCTTATTCAGTCTCCAGCAATTTGAGTATTATCATTAACCCAATTACTGCCAGTAGACTTTTTCCCGGTTCTAAATTTACTTTCGATGATATTAAGAAAATGCACGAGACAAAAAAAATAGAATCATTCTCTTTGAAAACGAAGCTAAAATTTAAAGGTGCGTTTAAAGAACGTGATTTCATCTCACCCAATGTTATCGGGACGGTTGAGGGGAGCGATGCTGAATTAAAAAATTCTTATCTCATCATTTCTGCTCATTATGATCATTTAGGAATTGGACAAGCGGTGAAGAATGATTCGATCTATAACGGCGCACTTGATAATGCCGTTGGCGTTTCTGTTCTGCTTGAATTAGCTAAGGCATTTTCAAGTTTGGAGATAAAACCTAAAAGATCAATTCTCTTTATTGCCACTACCGGGGAAGAAAAAGGTTTGCTTGGATCAAGCTATTATACCGAAAATCCGGTTGTTCCGCTTTATAAAACAATCGCAAACATTAATATAGATGGAGTTGCGATGTTCAAGGACTTTGAAAGTATTGTTGGCATTGGAGCCGGTCTATCCACGTTGGATAAATGGCTAACTTCAACTGCCGGAACATATAATTTATCTTTAGAAAATATTCCATCACAATTTAAAAGATTTGATGCATTTAATAAATCAGATCAATTAGCTTTTGCCTTGGCGGGTATTCCATCAATTTTAGTTCTGGAAGGAACAAAGAACAAATCGAAATCCAGAGAGGAAGTAACGGAAGCGTTTATTGATTACTATCTAAATTATTACCACACTCCATTTGATGATCTAAAACATGAAATTGATTGTGAAGCGGCTGCCAAGCACGCAAAAATATTATTTGATCTCTGTTTTAACTTAGCCAATAGTAAAGATGCTCCGGAGTGGCGCGAAGGAACTCAATTTATCAATGCACGATTAAGATCAATTGCCGAAAAGAAGTAACCATGAATCACAAAAAATATTTTATCCTTTTGTTGATCTTATTAAATGGTTGTTCGGCAAATTTCTATAATTCCAATACAATTAGAATTGTAGGTTCGGATACCATGTTTGAATTAACTTCCAATCTTGCAGAAGCATATATGAAAGAATTTCCCGGAATCTCTATTCATGTTGAAGGAGGAGGAACAGCAGAAGGTATCAAAGCGTTAATTAACAACAAAACGGACATTGGTACCGCATCAAGAAATTTAAAACCTGAAGAAGCTAAACTTCTTGCGGATTATTACGGCTCGCTTGGATTGGTATTTCTTATCGCAAAAGACGGACTAAGCATTTATATAAATCCGGCTAATCCGGTTAAAGATTTTAGTTTGCAGCAACTCAAAGATATTTATACGGGCAAGATAAATAGTTGGAAAATGTTAAGTGGAAAAGATACTTCGATAACTGTTGTTACAAGAAATCCCAATTCCGGGACCTACCTTTACTTCAAAGAACACGTAATGGAAGATGAAAATTACTCATCCTTGGCGGTGGTTGAAGCTACTACAAAAGAGATTGTAAATTTGGTCTCAAAAAACACAAATGCGATTGGTTACGGCGGCATGGGTTACAAGCAAAATGTTTTTCATGCGAAGATAGATGGAATTGAACCGAATGAAGAAAACGTGCGAAATGATACGTACCCGATAACAAGATATTTACATTTTTTTACGACAAAATCTCCGGGCGGAGTTGTTAAGCATTTTATTGATTGGGTCCTTTCTCCGGCAGGACAAGGTGTAGTCCGCAAATCGGGTTATATTCCCCTATGGGAAAATAAATTGTAAACTCCTCATATTCAGTTTACATGCCAAGAGCAGCTTAATTTTTTTCTTAATCAGAATCTTAATCCTTATCATGCCCGTTCTTTTTTAATAATCAGATGAAGAAAAGATTAAGATTAGGTTTAGGATTTGGATTACGCGTTTTACCAATTGCCTGGCCAATGTTAGTATCGGTTCACTCAATACATATCGGCATGTTTGCGCTTAAATGGCCTTTTCCCCTCAAATTCTTGTTTCGGCAACTCTTTTCTTAACAATTTCTTAACAATTACTTAACATTAGCACTACATTTTTTAGCTAATTTTTAAAGAGAGAAAATAAAAATTTACTTTTTAATGAGAGAGAGAAAAGTGAAAAAACTATTCCGGCAGTTAGTCGTTGTGGCTTTGGTGTGTAATGTTTTATCTGCGCAAAATTCACCTAAAATAAGCGGTCTTATGTACAGCGATTATTTTTACAACATTGATAATTCATCTATTGCAAAGAAAGACCTAAGTGGATTTCAATTTAGAAGAATTTACTTTACAACCGACTTTGCGGTTGCCGATAATTTTGATTCAAGATTTCGTCTTGAATCAGATCAGAGCGCAAACTCAAACACTAACGGCGGCAAACTTGGTGTTATGGTCAAAGATGCTTATTTAAAATGGAAGGGAATATTTAGTGGTTCTGATTTAATTGTTGGTATTGCTCCTACTCCGGCTTTTGATGTATCTGAGGCAGCATGGGGATACCGTTCTTTAGAAAAAACAATTCTTGATTTAGATGGCATTGTCCCTTCACGAGATTTTGGCATTGATCTTAAAGGCAAATTAACCGATAACGGTTCAATAAATTATTGGTTTAAGTATGCTAATAACAGCGGTAACGCTCCTGAAACTGATAAATATAAAAGATTTTATACCACGTTCCAGTTCAAGCTTACAGATAACTTGCAGGCTACAGTTTCTGCTGATTATGCAGCAAAAGCACAAAAAGTTGACGCCTTTGACAAACAGGCGAAGTCAAATAATCAGTTTGTCGGCGCGGTGTTTTTGGGGTACAAAGAGAAAGAAGATTTTTCGGTCGGTATAGAAGCCTTCACAAGAACAATTCAAAATAACTTTACGAAATCTGCTGCTGAAGCTCTTCAAAATCAAAGCAGTTTTGGATTCTCCATCTGGGGATGGAAAGCTTTGAACGAATCGCTAAAACTCGTTGGAAGATTTGATGACTATGATCCAAACTCAAGTGTTGATTTAGACGGAAACTCATTTATCATGGCTGGTCTTGATTACAAAGCAGCAAAGAATGTAAGTGTTATTCCAAACATTCAGTTAGTTAATTATCAAGCGAAAGATGCTTCAGGAAAATCTTTAAAAGATTTGACTGCAAGAGTAACTTTTGCATACTCATTTTAATCATATATAAGGAAATAAAAATGAAATTTCAAAAAATCATTTCGGTTCTTTTTCTAACGGTTACTTTTTCAATGTTGTCTCATGCTCAACTGCAATTAAACGGTGCCGGAGCTACATTCCCGGCTGTTATTTACTCAAAATGGTTTGATGAATACAAGAATATCACCGGTATTCAATTTAATTATCAAGCTATCGGAAGCGGCGGCGGAATTAGACAGATCTCCGAAGGTACTGTAGATTTCGGTGCAACCGATGGTCCGATGACTGACCAACAATTGACCGAAGCGAAATCGAAACGGGGAACAGATGTTCTTCATATTCCAACAGTTATGGGAGCTGTGGTTGTTTGTTATAATGTTCCCGGAATTAGTAAGGGATTAAATCTAAGCGGTGAAACTCTCGCAGATATTTTCCTCGGAAAAATCATCTACTGGAACGATGCAAAAATTAAAAAAGACAACCCCAAATTGAGCCTTCCGAACAAAGCGATTGTTGTTACTCACAGATCAGACGGAAGCGGAACCTCATTCATCTTTACTGACTATCTAACAAAAGTCAGCAAAAATTGGAGCGCAAAAGTTGGAACAGGAACTTCGGTCAACTGGCCTGTTGGACTCGGTGGAAAAGGGAACGATGGAGTTGCCGGTTTAGTTAAACAAACAGAAGGTTCTATTGGATATGTCGAATTGGCTTACGCCGTTAAAAACAAAATTCTGTATGCAAATATGAAAAACAAAGCCGGAAATTTTGTTGAGGCGACATTCCAATCAGTTTCATCAGCGGCTGAAGGCGCTGCCAAAAATATGCCTGCAGATCTTCGTGTTTCAATTACAGATGCAGCAGGAAAAGATTCTTACCCAATCTCCGGTTTCACATGGCTGCTTGTTTATAAAAATATGAAAGACGAAGCAAAAGCAAAAGCAATGGTTAACTTCTTGAAGTGGTCAATGGGAAAAGGGCAATCCTTTGCTACTGATCTTTATTATGCACCACTGCCAAAAGCGGTTGTTAAAATGTGTGAAAAAAATATTAACTCAATTACTACAAACGGTAAAAAAATAAAATAGTGGATAATCCGGAGACACAAGTAAATATAGAAAACCCGAATAATAAGAGTAATAGCCTGTGGATATCGCTGAAAGGACAGCTCAAAAAATTCCTTTCATCTCACAACATAGGCGACTTCATTTTTGAAAGACTAACGCTGCTTTTTGCGGTGTTGGTCTTTCTTCTTGTTATTCTAATGGGTTATGAAATGTACGTGGGTTCAAAAATTTCCATCGACAAATTCGGCTGGTCATTTTTGACTAATTCAGTTTGGGATCCTGTACAGGAAATATATGGTGCGTTACCTATTATTTACGGAACGATTGTCTCTTCGTTTCTTGCTCTTGTAATAAGTGTTCCGCTCAGCATCGGAATTGCAATCTTCCTTTCCGAAGTTTCTCCCGACTGGCTTGAAAAACCATTATCATTTTTAGTTGAATTACTTGCCGGCATTCCATCGGTGGTTTATGGTTTATGGGGAATATTTGTTTTAGTTCCATGGATAAGAACTGATGTTGAACCTTTTTTATCAGAGCATTTAGGATTTTTACCATTTTTTCGCGGCGCGCCATACGGATTTGGAATGTTAGCTGCCGTTCTAATATTAGCAATAATGATCCTACCGATTGTCTCATCAATTTCACGTGATATTTTGAGATCAGTTCCTCAATCTCAAAGAGAAGCGGCTTTGGCGTTGGGAGCTACACGCTGGCAATCAACAAAGATTGTTTTGAAAGATGCTAAGTCCGGAATTCTCGGTGCAACAATGTTAGGGCTTGGAAGAGCTGTTGGCGAAACTATGGCAGTTACAATGGTGATAGGTAACAGAGCCGTAATTTCTCCTTCGCTTTTCGATCCTTCCTATACGATGGCAAGTGTTATTGCAAATGAGTTTACTGAAGCAACAAGCGAAATGTATTTGAGCGCGCTTATCCAGCTTGCTCTCGTCCTTTTCGTACTGACCATAATTATTAACGCGATGGCGAAATTATTGGTCTGGAGTATGGAAAGAAAGTTGGGAACAAGATGAATTCCTCTAAATTCTTTCATGTAAAAAGAAAAATTATAAGCGCAGTTATGATGTCGCTTTCTTTAGTTGCTACTTTGATAGCCGTTATCCCGCTCGTTCTTATCTTTTATTATACTATTTCAAAAGGAATTACCTATTTAAATATAGATTTCTTTGTCGCGATGCCGAAACCTGTTGGTGAATCCGGCGGAGGTATGGCGAATGCAATTGTCGGAACGCTCATGCTGATTGGTATTGGCGGCGCAATTGGAATTCCTGTCGGTGTAATGAGCGGAACATATCTCTCTGAATTCGGGAATAATAAATTTGGCGCAACGGTTAGATTTTTAACCGATGTGTTGAGCGGCATTCCATCCATAGTTGTTGGTGTAGTGGCTTATACACTTGTCGTTGTTCCGATGAAACACTTTTCCGCTTTTGCCGGCGGAATAGCTCTGGGAATTTTGATGATCCCGACAATTACCAGAACTACGGAAGAGATGATAAAGCTTGTTCCTCATTCTATACGAGAAGCAGGGTTGGCTTTAGGAATTCCTAAATGGAAAACAACTATTTTAATAGTTCTAAAAACTGCGTGGAAAGGAATTGCCACAGGAATTTTATTAGGATTATCACGCGCCGCAGGAGAAACTGCACCGCTTCTTTTCACTGCTTTGGGAAATAGATTTTGGTCAACAAACGTTATGCAGCCGATGGCATCATTAACCGTTTATATTTACGATTACGCAAAATCTCCTTTTGAGGATTGGAACAATCAAGCATGGACTGCCGCATTAGTATTAATAATTATGATTTCAATGTTAAGTTTGTTGTTTAGAATCATAACGCGTTCAAAATTTAAAACAAAATAAATTGATTAATTCAAGTTTAGAGTGATATGGATATAAAAATTTCAGTAAAAAATTTAGAAGCTTTTTACGGCAAGAATAAAGTATTGAAAAATATTTCAATTGATATTCCCCGGAATAAAGTTGTTGCGATAATCGGACCGTCGGGTTGTGGTAAATCAACTTTTCTGCGCTGCTTAAATAGAATGCACGAAGTTGTTGGGGGAACAATTACCGGTTCCATTTTGGTTGACGGCGAAGACCTTACGAAAACTGATCCTGTTCTAATACGAAAAAGATTAGGAATGGTTTTTCAGAAACCAAATCCTTTCCCAACGATGTCAATTTTTAATAATGTTGCCGCGGGATTAAGATTTAACGGAGTAAGAAATAAAAAGATTTTGGCTCCTATCGTAGAAAAATCTCTTAAACAAGCTGCCTTATGGGATGAAGTGAAAGATAATTTGGAAGATTCCGGTGTAAATATTTCCGGCGGGCAGCAACAGAGGCTTTGCATTGCACGTACGCTTGCAGTTGATCCGGAAGTGATCTTAATGGATGAACCTGCCAGTGCACTTGATCCAATCTCAACTTCCAAAATTGAAGAACTAATTTTCGAACTAAAAAAAAATTACACAATAGTGATTGTTACCCATAATATGCAGCAAGCGGCGCGTGTAAGTGATTTTACAGCTTTCTTTTACATGGGTGAATTGATTGAATACGATAAAACAACCAAAATATTTACAAATCCTTCTAACAAAAAAACCGAAGAATACGTTACCGGAAGATTCGGTTAATTTTTTAAAATCCTTTGAGGAAAAATGGAAACACATTTCGATATACAGCTTGCAAAATTAAGAACCCGTCTTTTCAAGATGTGCAGTTTAGTTGATGAACAAGTTCAATTAGCTCTTCGTGCCATTGAAGAAGAGGATTTGTTGCTGGCAGGAACGGTGGTCGTCCGTGATAAAAAAGTCGACAAATACGATGTAAAGATCGAAAAAATTTGTCAGAAACTCTTTGCTCTTAACCAGCCAGTTGCGATGGATCTAAGGTTGATTATGTCTGCAATGACCATTAACACCAACCTTGAACGAATCGGAGATATTGCAGTTAACATCGCCGAAAATTTCATCCTTATAAAAAAGAAACCGGCATTTTTGGAGAAAACAAAAATTAACGAAATGGCTGTACTGGTAAAGGAAATGCTTCGAAATGCAATTGATTCATTTATCCAAAACGATCCTAAGCTTGCAGAAAAAGTAATTCGTACAGATGATGAACTTGATACGTTAAATGCAGAAAATCACCGCATACTTATTGAAATTATGAAGGAAGACAAAGAGAACATTGAAGCAGCCGTAGCATTTTTAGTTACTTCACGCTCAATGGAAAGGATTGGCGACCATGCTACAAATATCGCTGAAGATGTCTTTTTTATTGTTGAGGCTGAATTGATCAAACATAAATATGAAAAGTTTTTGTTTGCCCAAGTTGAGGAAGTGGATAAAGAAATTGATGCCGAAGATAATGGAGATGACTAATCGGGAAAAGAAAACTTTCTCAGAAATTCATCTTTTCCTTTTTCTATAAAAAACGCTTCCATTTTATTATGAGTCTTCAAAAAGGAAGAAAGTAGTAAGAAACCCGTTGTTTCTGCGATAATAACTCTAGCAAATTGTTTATCAATAAAATCATGCTTCTCTTTTTTTATTGATTGCAAAACCAGCGATAAAATTTCTTCTTCTTTTTCTAAAAAATGGAGATGAAGTTCAACCATCTTTTCGGTTGAAAATTCATTGATAGTCTGCTTTATCACATCAAATAAAATCGGATACAATTCCCCCAATTTCATTTTAAAAAGAAAATATTCTTGAAACCTCTCTTTAATTGGAAGAGACTCGTTATTAAAACAATTTTTTATTTGATCGAGATATTCGGAGATTTCTAATCTCACAGTTTCTGCAAAGAGCTGATCTTTAGATTCAAAATAGTGATAGATTGTCGCTTTGCCGATTCGCAAGTCTCGTGCAACTTCCTCTAAGGTCGTTTTGTTTAGCCCATGCCTGATAAATCTTTTCTGAGCAGCCTTAAGAATGTCGGTTTTTCGTGATTTTGCCATTTTCCTTTAAATTTCTATTACTAAAATGAAAATAATCAAACTTTATTTAAAATTTACGTTGATTTTTAGGACTTATGTATCTAATTTGTAAGACTAAATTTACTAAAATGGAGATAAATAAATTATGGCTATGATGGCTAAAATGCGGTCTTTAGCTCCAGCCTTCATAATTTCTGTTGGCGTCTTGTTCGTTTTATTCATGGTTATTTCAGATTCTAATGTGTTAGAAGCATTAGGGGCAAGATCCAACAATGTAGGCTCAGTCAACGGAAAAGATATATCGTATCAAGAATTCTCAAACTTTCTTGATCGAGCAGTGGAAAATCAGAAAGCACAAACCGGTCAAGAAATTCCCGAAGAAAATATGGATCAGTTCCGTGATCAGGTTTGGGATGCAATAGTAACACAAACGTTAACCGAACAGCAGATTGAAAAATTTGGGATAAAAGTAACCGACGAGGAAGTAAGAGATTATATTCTTGGACCCAATCCACCGGAATTTTTAAAGAAGAATTTTATTGATTCAACCGGTAAGTTTAACCGGGAAATGTATGAAAGCGCTTTGTTCGATGCGCGTAATAAAAAAGCTTTAGTTGAAGCTGAAGAAGTGGTTCGTCAACAGTTATTAAGTCAAAAATTACAAAGTTATTTGCTGGCAACCGTCACTGTAAGCGATGGTGAGCTGAAACAAAAATTTGTTGACCAAAACATTAAAATGCAGGCTGAATTTATATCAGTTGATTTAGCCTCACTTCCGGATGCCGAGTTCAAAACTCCGGATGATGAAGTAAAAAAATACTACGATGAACATCCTGATCAATTTTCGGTTCAAGCTCAAAGAAAATTGAAATTCGTCTTCTTTAAAATACAACCCTCGAGAAATGATTCTGAAGGGATATTTAAAAATTTGCAGAATGTAGTCCTAAAAGCTAAGGATGATACTTCATCTTTTAAATATTTCTCTGATATTTACTCAGAAGTCCCGTATTCAAAAGATACAATGGATATTACACAACTGCCGACAGCTCTTCTAGATAATTTTGATGATTCTAAAATTGGAACGATGATCGGTCCTTTTTCAGCAAACAATACGTATGGAATTTATCAAATCTCCGGATCAGTTCCGTCAACCGAAGTACTAGTTAAGGCATCTCATGTTCTCATCAAAAGTACAGGCGACGATCCAAAAGATTTTGCAGAGGCTACTCGTGTTTACAATGAAGTCCTAAACGGATTTAATTTTTCCGATGCTGCTGCAAAATATTCTTCAGATTACGGTAACGCCAAGAACGGTGGAGAACTTGGCTGGTTCGGCAAAGGAAGAATGGTAAAAGAATTTGAAGAAGCCGCTTTCAACGGGCAAATTGGTGTGGTGCAAAAACCGGTAAAAACAAATTACGGGTATCATATTATTAAAGTTACCGGCAAAACTTCCAAAAAATATATTGTTGAAAAAATAATTAATTCTATTAAACCATCCGCGTTAACCAGAGACGATATTTATAATCAAGCAAATGATTTTGCGTACCTCGCAGAAAAAAACGGGTTTGAAAAAGAAGCCGATCTCTCCAAATATAAAATAGAAGAAACACCTGCTTTCAATGAAGAAAGCGGTTATCTGCCGGTTATCGGGGTTAATAAATCTTTGATAAAATTCGCCTTTGAAAATGGAGTAAATACTATTAGCCAGGTTTTTAAGGGAACCAACGGTTATGTTATTGCAAGAGTTTCTGAAGTAATCAGCGAAGGTATAAGGAAATTTGAAGATGTGAAAAAGCAGGCGCAAGCTTTACTTCTTAAAGAAAAAAAATATGCGAAAGCAAAATCTCTTATTGAAGATATAAAGAAAAACACAGGTACAAATTTCCCCGGAGCTAAAAGTGTTTACGGCAGAGCTCTCTATGATACCACCGGAATTTTTACAACTTCTGGGAGTATTCCAAAACTTGGGTTGGAATATAACTTTGCAGCAAAAGCTTATGACCTTTCTATTGGAAAAGTTTCGGAGCCAATTAAAGGGAACCGCGGCTATTTCTTAGCAAAATTATTATCTAAAGATGCATTTGATGCAAATACTTTTAATGCGCAAAAAACTATGTTAAGGGATAGAACTTTACAAGAGAAGAAAAACTCTTTTGTAAGTCAATGGCTGGCAAAAATGAAAAAAGATGCCGACATTGTTGATGACAGATATCTCTTTTACAACCGTTAAAAAATAGTTGCAGAAAACACAATTATCCCTCTATTTTTGGAATGAAGATAGGGGGATTTTTATTTTAAATGAATAAAATGAGCAATAAAAGAATTTACTTAACAGGATTTATGGGCTCCGGTAAAAGTACCATTGGACCAATTTTAGCCAATGTACTTGGATGGGACTTTTCCGATTTGGATAAACTGATTGAAGCGCAACTGAACGATTCCGTAAATAATATTTTTGAAACTCATGGGGAACTGTTTTTTAGACAAAAGGAGAGTAAACTGCTAAAGCAATCTGCAACAATGGAAAATATTGTTCTTGCTTTAGGAGGCGGTACGTTAACTACAGAGGAAAACCTTGAGTTTATTAAAAAAACAGGAATATCCGTTTATCTGAAGAGTTCGCCTGAGGAGATTTTCCGACGGCTACAATTCAAAGTTGATAGACCTCTTTTAAAATCCGAAAGCGGAATGCCGCTTTCTGCTTATGAAACGAAAGCAAAAATTTCGGAACTTCTAGAAAAAAGAGAGCAAACTTATTTGCAAGCCGACATTATCTATCAGATTGATACTATTTCCGTGGGCAAAACCGTAGATGATCTTGTAAAATTATTAAAAAGAAAGTTTCACGAATGAAAACTCTTACCGTTGCATTAAAAGAAAATGGATACGATATCTATCTCGGCAAAGGAATCCTAGAAAAATTTAAATCACTTTGTGAAAAAAAATCGTTACCGAAGCGGATGTGCTTCGTAATTGATGAAAATGTTTTTCGTATCCACAAAAAATATTTGCAGACTTTTTTAATTGATGAAAAAAATGATCTTGTTTACAAATTTCCTTCGGGAGAAAAATCAAAATCACTCAAGCAAATTTCCGAATTGCATAAAATTATGCTGGAAAATAAACTTGGAAGAGATACGCTGATTGTCGCAGTTGGCGGCGGAGTAACCGGTGATGCAGTGGGATTTGCCGCTTCAATTTTTATGCGTGGTATCCCTGTTGTGCATATTCCAACAACATTGTTAGCGGCTGTTGACAGTTCAATCGGGGGAAAGACCGGTATAAATTTTAACAACACAAAAAATATTATCGGCAGTTTTCATCAACCGAAATTTGTTCTGATTGATACAACTTTTTTCTCTTCTTTACCGGAAAAGGAAATCACTTGCGGCTTAGGCGAAATTATTAAAAATGCTTTTTTAACCGGGCAAACTTTTTATGACGAAGCTAATGCGGCGATTCCTTTGTTCTATCAAAAAGATTTTTCCAAAACAGAAAACTTAATTGCAAATTCAATCAATGTGAAAGCAGAAGTAGTTTCAAATGATGAAAGAGAGACCGGACTCCGTAAAATATTAAACTTCGGACATACATTTGCCCATGCTTTTGAGAGCGAATTAAAGTTCAAGATTAAACATGGGGAAGCAGTTGTTGCCGGGATAATTTGCGCTTTATATTTATCACATGAAAAAGGATTTATCTCCGAGCAGCAGTTAGAAAAATTTCTTTATCTTCCGAAACAAATTCCTATACCGACTTCACTAAAAAAATTAGATAAAGAAAAACTGTATCAAGTAATGCTTTCTGACAAGAAAAATAGGGATGGCAAAATTAAGTTTGTCCTTTTGAAAAATATCGGTGAAATTCTCCTTGACGTTGAAGCTGAAAAAGTAAAAGTATTCAACTCGTTTGAGAGGATGTTTAAAAGCATCTAAGCATGGGTAATGCAACCTCGAAGGTTAGGGTGGAAATTAAATTGTAACCTTCGAGGTTACGGCTACAAAAAATTAGAAATTCATTTGACTTTGATTTAGAGAATTCTGTAATTTAAATCAAGGAAATAAATAATGAATTTAAAATCACCTTATTTGCTTCGGGGATGAGGGGAAAACCAGTCAATTACTACTATCCTCTTCTTCCGCAAAAGATTATTTTCTTACTCTCGGTTTACACAGCAGATACGAAATAGTTAATTGAGGTAAAATATGAGCGCAAACGAATTAGCCCCAACGGAACGAATTGAAAACAAGATACTCTTAATCCGCGGACAAAGAGTAATGCTTGACCGCGATCTTGCGGAGTTGTATGGAGTGGAGACTAAAAATCTTAACCGGCAGGTTAAACGAAATCCGGAGAGGTTCCCTTCAGAATTTATGTTCCAATTGACTCTTAGCGAAAAAAACGAACTGGTGACAGATTGGCACCGGTTCAATTCTCTAAAACATTCAACCGTTTTGCCCTTTGCATTTACAGAGTACGGCGCATTAATGCTGGCATCTGTTCTTAATTCTCCAAGAGCGATTGAAGCGGGAATCTATGTTGTGCGGGCATTTGTCCATTTGAAAGAAATACTTTTGACCCACAAAGAGTTGGCACAAAAGTTAAAAGAGTTGGAATATAAAATTGAAACTCATGATGAACAGATAACGGCAATCTTCGAAGCGATTAATCAATTGTTAACCCCTCCTCCTGCCCCAAAAAGAAAAATTGGGTTTGAGGTAAAAGAAAAGGGGGTTAAATATGGAAGGAAATAGCGGAGATGAGTTACACTGCTTTTGGTGATAAAGGTATGTTAATATTTTTTTTTGTAATAATTATAAAAAACCTCCGACGTTTTGGAAACGTCGGAGGTTTGGATTACCGTGGCACTACATTTTTAAGTGATGTGATAGTTTGAAATAAAAGTGCTTGACCTTGAATGTATATATTCATAATATTCTAATGCCATGAAAAAAATATTTGAAAAATGTGAGAGCTTTCAATGGGATGAAGGCAACTCGGAGAAAAACAAAGTAAAACATAATGTTTTAAAATCCGAATGTGAACAAGTGTTTTTTAATAAGCCGCTAATTATTTCGGATGTAAAAAATAATTACGAGAAAGAAAAACGCTGGTATTTACTTGGCAGAACAGATATTGACCGCAGATTATTTGTAGTGTTTACCATAAGAAAAAATATGATACGGACTATTTCGGCAAGAGATATGAGCAAAAAAGAAAGAGAATTATACTATGAAGCAATTAAAAAAGATACCAAAATTTAAATCCGAAGATGAAGAAAGAGAATTTTGGGCGAATGCCGATTCTACGGATTATGTAGATTGGAATAAAAAGGAAGCTGTTGCTTTTGCTAATCTAAAACCAACTACAAAGACAATTTCTTTAAGATTGCCGGACTCGATGTTAGATGAGATTAAGACCTTAGCAAACAAGCGGGATGTTCCTTATCAATCTCTAATTAAAATTATATTAAAGGAGAGGATTGATAGAGAATATAGAACCAGCGCGTAAAGTAAATTGAATAAATACTACTATTCTCACTTTGGCGGGGAAAGATATTTTAACTTAAATAAATATATTTGGCTAGCATAGTTAAATATTAAAAAAGGAAAATAAAATGGCGATTTATGGAATAGGTGCTTCTTGGGATAATAATGATGTAACTGAAGAATTCATTCAAGAAAATAAAAAAATGTAAATTAATTTGAAGGTGAAATATGGCTTACAAAAAAGTTACAGTAACTAATGAAGGTTCTACTGGCCGCAACGAAAAATTTTGTGATAACTCGAAAAACAAGAATATGACCAGAACTGAATTCGTAAAAGAAATTAAAAAAGGCAATTATCCTGACTATCACGTACGAAAAATTAACGGTAAAGATACACCCGTATCAAATCCTGATGATAGTGAAAATAATAATCTGGGCTGATGTTTTCTTTTATTCACAAAAATAATTTATAAAGGATATTACTTATGAAAAATTTCGTTTTGTCTTTTTCTGATGTATCTGGTGGGAGCTATATATATGATGAATCAACTGGTCAGGAAATTATTCTAAAGTTGATGGGAAACGACATTAGGCCACCACTGACCAATATGCATATTGAAGCTAAGACTAAAGATGGGAAAACAATAAGAATTAATGTGCCCAATACTACTGATGAAGAAGCTTTAATTGAAATAGAATAAATGTCGCTATATAACCAACGACTCAAAGCAACTGCATTAAAAATTGCGGCATTTTATAAGTTTTAGCGTTTCTTTATAAAAGTTAATTGCTCTTTGAGTTTAGTGAACGAAACAAATTTATAAATAATTATTCGCATTGGCTTTACAGTACTGCATAGTTGTTTTGAGTAGTGCTTTAGTTGCCACATTGTTAAAATAATACCATTATGGATACTAATATAGAAAAAGAAAAACACAAAATTATTTTTGATCGGCTAATTTTAGCTAAACAAATTTATTATCACGGTGTTCAACATTCTGTGCAAGTTGGTCCCTTTAATAAAATGATTGCTATCCTAAATTATCATAATGCAGTAGAAATCGTTTTAAGAAATATTTTATTAAAATATGAGATTAGAACTGAAAAACAACTTAATATTGAATTTGAAAATATGATAAGTGAAATTGATAATTACTCCCAATTTAAATCGACAAAGAAAAAAATTCCTAATCGCCAAGAATTAAGAGACCTAAATCAACTAAGAAATTGGATTCAACATAAAGCTGTTGAACCTGAATCTTCTACGATGGATTATTGGAAGATTTTCACTCGACAATTACTAGTGCTCTTTTATAAAGAATATTTTGATGAGGGTTTTGATTCTATAACGTGTATAAAACTTATAGGCAACCTACGATTACAAAAACTCATTCTGAAAGCTGAAGAAAAATTGGGACAAAAAGATAATACCGCTTGTGCTAATTACTCAAAGCTTGCCTTCGAATATGGAGTTAACAGTCTTGATACATTCCTTCCCACAAAAAATTACAATCCATTCTTTGATGGATTGGCCAGAACAGTAACTACCAGATCTGGTTTAGAAAAACATATTGAAAACGCAATTACTAAGACAAATCTAAGAATTAATGAAGTACAAAATTTTTCTGTTGTCATCTCAACTGGAATTGACTTAATAGATTATAAAAAATTCATTGATTTATCTCCGAATATATTACTTGATAGAGGGGAACCCCAGTTTTATAATAAGGATTTCAATGATGATGAAACGAAATGGATTTTTCATTTCGTCGTAGATTCTCTTATTAAATGGGAATATATCGGATTAAAACCTTCTGTCCCCAAATGGGCAGTTGCAGACTGCGATAAATATTTGTTAAAAAACTAAATGTTGATATTACCCGCAGGTCAATTTGACCGCACTTTTCAAAATAGCGACAGTAAAACAACATTTAATATTACTTTACTGTTTTTAATAAATTTGGTTGTAAAATAAAACTTAAAAAGCAAAATAAAAGCTATATATGAAAAAGGTAATTTATCTTATTCTAATTTTTCTTTTCCCTTGCAACTCATTTAGCCAAACTAAAGCAGAGCAATATCTAAAAAGCGGTAATGCAAAGTTTGAGCTTTCAGATTACAAAGGAGCTATTAAAGATTTTAGTACTGCACTTAAAAGTAAACCAAATTTATTTGATGCGTATCATTATCGTGCGCTAGCAAAGGGAAGATTAAAAGACTTTAGGGGTGCTATTCAAGACTATAACCAGGCAATAAAAATTAAACCTGATTTTGCAGAGGCGTATTGTTTCCGTGGTCTTAATAAATTAATAGTTGGGGATAAAGATGGTGGGTGTTTAGATTTGAGTAAGAGTGCTGAACTTGGATATAGTTCAGCCTATGACTTTATTAAAGAATATTGTGAATCTGGTATTCACATCAAGAAAGAAGGAATGTGGGTAAGGGTAGCAAGCTTTTCTGGGACGGTTCAACAAAATACCGATGATTTTACTGTCAAAAGTAAAAAATGGAAAGTTGTTTGGAGTGTAAAGAAACAAGACACTGAAGGTGGTGTGCATGCGTCAGTTTTTTTGTGTGAGAACGGCGAGCCTATAGAAGGTATTTTTAATACTTTCTCCGAAGAGAAAGGAGAATCCATTTTTCGAAAGCAGGGGACATTCGACCTTAAGGTTATCTGTGCTTCTGCTATCTGGGACATAGAAATATTTGAATTTGTAGAAAGCTAAACATATGTTAACTGTGTGGCAATAAAGGATTAAAAGTATCATAAGCAAATACTATGGACAAAAACTCAATAACCGAAATATGGAAAAAAAGTAAGGAAGACATTGAAAAGTTTAATAAAGAGCTTCTGATTAATCCTTATGATGCTTTTTCTTACAATGGCCGTGGAGTTGCGAAATTTAAACACTATGATTACCCAGGAGCTTTAAAGGATTTCAATATGGCACTCAAGATTAATCCTAATTATGCGGAAGCATATTACAACCGCGGTAATCTTAAAGAGCGTCAACATAAACACAGAGGAGCTTATAATGATTATACTAAAGCTATAAAGATTTATCCTCAGTTCGCGGAAGCTTATTGTGAGCGTGGAATAACTCAAAGAGACCCGCAAGGAGCAGTTCAAGATTGTACTAAAGCAATAGAGATTGACCCAAATTTTGCAGAAGCTTATTTTAATCGTGCTCAAGCTTTTGACTCTCTTCACGCGTACAAAGCTTCCATTCAAGACTACAACAAAGCGATAGAGATTAACCCTAATTTCCCTTTTGTTTTTTTTAAACGTGGTTATGCTAAAACTGACTTTGAAGTTCGAGATTATGAAGGTGCGATAGAAGATTTTACCAAAGAAATAGAGATTCACTCAGATTATTACTACGCCTACTATTATCGGGGTGAAGCTAAATATGAAATAGCAGACTTCATTGGAGCTATTGAGGATTATACTAAAATAATAGAAATGAGCCCTCAGGATGCTATGGGTTATTTTAAGCGTGGTAATTCCAAATATAAACTCTGCGATAAAAATGGAGCATGTTTAGACTGGAGTAAAGCCGGTGAACTTGGTTACAAAGAAGCCTGCGGTATGATAAAAAAATATTGTAAATGAAAAAGGTGAACTTTATTTTTCAAGAGGTTGATTGAGAAAAATATTCATTCCCTAAGGGAATGTAATATCATGGTAAGATATTGTGTTACAAAGATTCAACACCTATTTATCTACCACCTGGTAGATGGCGTTGTAACGTAAATTACATAACCACTGGCAATCTGTAAACTATTCGGTTCCGGCTCTGTCGGTTTAGGAAAAAATTTGCGTCTCTTCGTATTTATTGAAATTATTCAATTATCAACTATTCTTACTTTTTAGTGAAAGAACTTCTTGAAAGTAAGAAAACCTGCAACTCATTTAATCTCCGTATAGAATATTCAACTTAAATCAGCTATTTTGTACTATTAAGCTGGCATCTAAAATGTTATAAAAGGTTGAATTAATTTTAAGATTAGCCTGATGATTACCGGTATAGTAAGTACAATTCCAGATCGCTGTAAAAGATGTTACTCTTGCATAAGAGAATGTCCGGCAAAAGCTATTAAAGTTCTTAATGGTCAGGCTGTGGTTATTCCCGAACGATGCATTGTGTGCGGTCATTGCGTAAAAGTCTGTTCGCAAGGGGCAAAAAATATTAGCAGTTCATTAGAATTTGTAAAAAATGAAATATTACCTTTCACAAAAAATGTTTCCTTAGTTGCTCCATCATTTGCCGCTTCTTTCCCAAATCACTACAGAAAAATTCCTTCTGCGCTGCGATTACTCGGATTTAAGAAAGTTGTTGAAACGGCATTTGGCGCTGATTTGATCAGCGATCATTATTTAAATGAAGTTCAGAAGGAGAGAGAAGAAACCATAATTAGTTCAAGCTGTCCGGCGGTTTGCAATTATATCGAAAAATATTTTCCGGAATTAGTGACTCACCTTGCAGGAATTGTTTCTCCGATGATAGCGCTTGGGCGTTATTTGAAAGAAGAATTGGGGAGCGATTGCAAAAATGTTTTTATTGGTCCGTGTATTGCTAAGAAAGATGAATTCCAAAGCGCTGAGGTCTCCGGCGTAATTGATGCCGTGTTAACTTTTCCGGAATTAAAAATTTTGTTTCAAGAGTTTGCTATTGATCTTTCGGAATTGGAAGACGGAGAATTTGATCCTCCGCATGCAGAGACGGGAAGGTCTTATCCATTAGCAGGCGGATTATTAAAAACTGCAAATTTGTGCGGCGATATTCTTGAAAAAGAAATTATCGTAGTTGAAGGGAAAAATAAAGTCTGCGAAATTATTGATGATCTTTCTAATAAAAACATAAACGCAAAATTTATTGATATCTTGTTTTGTGAAGGGTGTATCAGCGGTCCTGCGGTGGATAGCGGGCTTAATTACTACTCTCGAAGAGAAAAAGTAATTGAATATATTAATGAAAAAAAGAACAGTTCGGATAAACAAATTTGGAAAAGTAATCTCTACAACAGCCGCAATTTAGATCTGCGCAGAAAATTTTATCCGCACGATGAGCGCCGACCGATGCCGGATGAAGCAATGATAGAAAGTATTTTAACTTCCATCAGAAAGCCATCGGGAAAAGACCGCTTAAATTGCGGCGCTTGCGGTTATCAAACCTGCCGGGAATTTGCAATAACTATCAGCAAAGGATTGGGCGAAAAGGAAATGTGTCTTCCTTTTTTAATTGAAGAACTTCAACAAGCATATGAAGATTTGAAAACAACCGAAGAGCAGCTTCATTCCGCAGAAAAACTTGCTTCAATCGGTCAGCTTGCCGCCGGAGTTGCGCATGAAATCAACAACCCTCTTACAACCATAATGCTTTATGCTTCCCTTATAAAAAAAGAGTTGGCAAGGAAGGAACAATCCATTTCACACTCTTCAGATTTAACACTAATAGTAGATGAAGCCACGCGGTGTAAAAACATTGTTTCCAACCTGTTGAATTTTGCGCGGCAAGGGAAATTATCACTTTCAACTTTCGATCTTTGCGAATTACTCCAAAACATTTTGCATCCTCTAAAATTATCTGAAAAATATTCAGTAATTAATTATCAATTATCTTTTCCGGAAAACGAGATGGAAATTGAAGGAGATAAAGAACAGCTTCAACAAGTATTTTTGAATGTCATAGTAAATGCGTGTGAAGCGATGGAAGAAGCTGTAGAAAAGACTCTCGCTATTTCACTTTCCAAAAATAGTAATATGGCTATTATTGAAATTCGCGACAGCGGTTGTGGAATCTCAAAAGAAAATACCGGCAAAATTTTTACTCCTTTCTTCACTACAAAAAAAATTGGAAGAGGAACCGGACTCGGGTTGGCAATTACGTATGGAATAATAAAAATGCACAAAGGGGAAATCCACTTTGAAAGTGTACCTGGGTGCGGTACATGCTTCACTCTCAAAATTCCGTTAAACGTTTCCTATGTAAATGAAAGTTCAATTAATTATGAAAGAAAAAAAGATGACTATAAAAATATTATTAGTTGATGATGACCTTGATATTCTTGAACAAACGAAGTTGATGCTGGAATCGAAAGGGTATAAGGTTGTAACGGCGAATTCAAGTGATGAAGGCTGGAAAAAATATCAGCAGGAAAAACCGGACATCGCCGTTCTCGATTTAATTATGGAAGAATATGATTCCGGATTTATCTTAGCCTATAAGATTAAAAAAGCTTCAGCCGAGAAAAAAATCCCAATTATCATTTTAACTTCGGTTACTTATGTTACCGGGCTAAAATTTGATGCTGCAACGGTTGAAGAAAAGGAATGGACAAAGTGCGATGCGATATTGAATAAACCGGTTGTCATTGACGAACTAACGAAAATCATTGAAACATTAATTTCAATTAAGCAAAGCAATAAGCAGGTAAACAAATAATGCCCGGTCACCCCAAAGTTCTGGTAGTTGATGACGAAGATTTACTTCGCACCGGTATGCAGCGTCTTCTTGAAATGGAAGGTTACGCTGTTGATGTGGCTGCAAATGGAACTGAAGGAGTTTCTCTTGGAACAAAAGGAGATTACGATCTGGCAATAATTGATTTAAAAATGCCGGACAAGGACGGAATGGAAGTCCTAAAAGAAATTCATGCTGACAAACCCAACACCGTTTGTTTTATTGCAACGGCTTTTGCAAGTTTTGATACGGCTATCCAAGCTACAAAGCTTGGCGCAGACGGATATATTCCAAAACCTTTTTCAGTTGAAGAACTTCTTCAACAATTACAGCTTGGCTATAAAAAGCGTTTGCTTTTATTGGAAACAGAACGTTTGCGCAAAGATAGAGAAAATCGTCTGCTTGAAATTGCTTTTGAACGAACGCGCATGAACACCATTGTTAACGCGCTCGAAGACGGTGTCCTTGTCGTAAATAAAAACGGTGAAGCGGTTCTTTATAATCCGTCGGCGTTAAAATATTTACCGCTTAACGAAATTTTCATTGAAGAATTTATCATTCCAAAACTTAATCCTCAGATTGCAGCGCTAATAAACCATTATCTTTTAGCAGAAGAATATTTACCGCAATCGTTTTCTACACAATTGGCTTTGGATGAAACAAACGAAACTTTTATACAAATTACATGTTCACCGGTTCCTCACCCTGATGGAACCTTGGCCGGAGTGGTTACCGTATTAAAAAATATTACCGAATTAAAAAAAATCGAACAACTGAAATCTCAATTTGTTTCGATGGTTTCGCACGAACTTAAAGCTCCAATGGCTGCTGTGTATGGCTATTTGAAACTTCTTTCCGATGACTCTATAACACTTACGGGTGAGCAAAGACAAAAATTTATTGAGAGATCCGAATTCCGTCTTGATTCATTATTGAAAATGGTAAATGATTTGCTCGATATTTCAAGGATAGAAATGAAAACCGTTCACCGGGAAATTATCGATTTAAATCTTTCCGAAATAATTAAAACCATCCTCGAACTTTTTTCTCTTGAAATAAAAAACCGCGGTTTAATTGTTTGTTTTTTCTTTCTCGAAAATCTCTCTTCCATTAAAGCTGATGCAGAAGAAATAAACCGTCTGTTTACAAACTTGATAAGTAATGCAATTAAGTATAACCAAACAAACGGCAGAATTGATATTAACATTTCTGTAACCGAAAATTTCTTGGTTACCACAATTGCAGATAGCGGTATCGGAATGAAAAATGAAGAAAAGAAAAAACTGTTCCATGAATTCTTCCGCGCAAAAAATGAATTTACGAAAGAGATTAGCGGTACAGGCTTAGGGCTTTCCATTGTTAAAAGAATTGTTGATTCTTATTCCGGTAAAATTGAAGTTGAAAGTGAATTCGGAAAAGGGACGAAATTCATCGTCTCTCTTCCTTTTAGAACCTCTATGAAGATTGAATATTTTGAAAATGAGAAGTGATTTGGAAATTAGTTTAAGTTAAATAATTTGATAAATAATAATAGATAGAAAGGATTCAACATGGCTAAAATAGTAATCATTGATGACGATCCCGATATCCTCGATGCCAGCAGTCTTGTACTAAATTCAAAAGGACATGAAGTAATTACTGCTACAAATCCAGAGGATGGATACCAGTTAGTGATAGATAACTCCCCAGATTTAATTATTCTTGATGTAATGATGAACGAACCCGATGATGGTTTTTTCCTCGCACAAAAATTCAGAAGGAGTAAAATCACTGTTCCAATTTTGATGTACTCCTCGGTTTCTAAAACCATTGGGATGAGTTTTGGCGTGAATGAATTAGTCCCCGTGGATGATTTTGTTGAGAAACCAATTTCTCCATCATTACTCGTTGAGAAAGTTGAACATTTGCTTCAACTAAGAAAGGAAAAGTAAACTATGTTGGTTTTAGAAAAGAACGCACTATCGGAGGAAATAGAAAGTTTAGTTAATCAATTCGGTAAAGACCGTTCGGCATTGCTCCAAATCCTTCAAGCCATTCAGCGAAAACACAAACACATATCTGATTTTGCACAGCAAGAAGTTGCCCGGATGATGGACATTCACCCTGTTGAAGTGAACAGCGTAATTTCATTTTATGCATTTCTCTATTCTGTGCCGAAAGGAAGAAACATAGTTAGACTATGCCAAACCATTTCATGCGATATGTATGGTAAAGAAAAAATTGAAGAAGCAGTTCAAAGAGAATTAGGAATCTCTTTCGGTGAAACAACAAAAGATAAACGGATAACTTTGGAATATACAAATTGTCTTGGCATGTGCGACCAAGGACCAGCAATGCTTGTAAATGAAAAAGTTTATACAAAGTTGGACCCCGAAACTGCAATTAACATTTTGAATGCGATTAAATAGGTGGAAAGAATGGAATCAATAAAAACATTAAATAAAAAAAGAAGTGGTCCCGTTTTGTTCTCAGAATATAAACTGGGGGAAGGCGTAAAAAAAGCTCTGGAACTCGGGAGAGAAAATATTCTCTTTGAACTTAAAGGTTCAGGGTTAAAAGGGAGAGGAGGCGCCGGATTTCCAACGGCTACAAAATGGATGCTTACAGCGGCATCTAATTCCGATAAAAAATTTATCGTTTGTAATGCCGATGAAGGAGAACCCGGAACATTTAAGGATCGAGTGCTGCTTCTCGAATATCCCGAACTTGTATTTGAAGGAATGATCATTGCCGGTTATACTATCGGCGCAAAAAATGGAATTTTATATCTGCGCGGAGAGTATGAATATATGCTTAAATCTCTTGAAGATTATCTTGAATCATTAAGAGAAGATAATCTTTTAGGGAATACTATACTCGGTAAAAAAGATTTCAACTTTGATATAAACATTAGATTAGGTTCAGGTGCGTATGTATGCGGTGAAGAGACCGCTCTCATCGAATCGCTTGAAGGTTATAGAGGCGAACCGCGTAACCGTCCTCCTTATCCCGTCAATACTGGTTATCTCGGACACCCGACCGTAGTAAATAATGTTGAAACTTTAGCATCGGTTCCCCATATTCTACTTAAGGGAGGCGATTGGTTTAGAAAACATGGAACCGATAAATCTACAGGGTCCAAACTCTTCTCTGTATCAGGCGACTGCGAAAAACCGGGCGTTTATGAACTCCCCTGGGGAACATCTATTAATGAATTGCTTGAACTTGTTGGAGCAAAAAATACAAAAGCAGTTCAAGTTGGCGGCGCTTCCGGTATGTGTTTACCAAAATCACAATTTCACAGAGTCTTGGGATATGAAGATGTCGCTACCGGTGGTTCTATAATGATCTTCAATGAAAGCAGGAATATGCTGAAAGTATTGAAGAACTTTATGAAATTTTTTGTTGAAGAATCGTGCGGACAATGCACTCCCTGCCGCATTGGGAATACTAAATTACTTGAGGCGGTAGAAAAAATTGAAAAGGATGATTTTACTTTTTTATATATAAATAATCTGAAAGAATTAGGAAGAACGATGCAGGTAGCATCAAAATGCGGCTTAGGGCAATCGAGTCCAAATTCGTTTATCTCAATTCTTGAAAATTTTAAAGAAGAAATTTTTGGGTCAAAAGGAAAGGGAAGGAAAAATGGTTAAGCGTGAAAATGAAAGAATTCCGGTAAGTCAACAGGCTCATATTGTAGATAAGCCAAAAGATTTAACGACAATCGGTGGAACAATATCGGTCCAAATAAATGAAAAGAAAATTACGGTTCCGTTAGGAACAACAATCTTAGAGGCGTGTCAGCTAAATCAAATTCACATCCCAACACTCTGTCATCATCCGGATCTCTGTATCGCCGGTGTTTGCCGAGTGTGTGTAGTTGATGTTGAAGGAATGCGAACGCTTCAAACCGCATGTTCCTTTCCAATCACTTCTCCCATCAAAATAAGTACTTCTACACAAATGGTTAGAAAAGCAAGAAGACATATTATTGATCTACTTTTAAGCGAACATTACGGCGAATGCTATTCTTGTTTTAGAAACGGGAATTGCGAACTGCAAAATCTTGCTAAAGAATATGGGGTTGATAATTATACTTTCGGACATGTAGAGACTCCAAGATATGAAGTAGATAATTCATCTGCAGCTGTTATTAGAGACATGAATAAATGTGTATTATGTAAACGTTGTGTAAGAACCTGTATTGATCTTCAGGAAGTCGGAGTACTGGAAGCAATTAATAGAGGTCACGAAACGCACGTAGGAACATTTTTAGATAAACCGCTTGCCGATGTTGTTTGTATTAATTGTGGACAATGTATCAACCGTTGTCCAACTGCGGCGCTGCGCGCTAATGATCCCTCAGATGAAATCTGGGCAGCAATTGATGATCCTAAGAAGCATGTTGTTATCCAGACAGCTCCGTCACCACGCGCGGCAATCGGTGAAGAATTTGGAATAGAACCTGGCAAATCATTTACTGGCGAACTTAATACAGCTCTGCGCAGAATCGGATTTGACCGTGTGTTTGATACGAACTTTACCGCCGATTTGACAATTATGGAAGAAGGAACTGAACTTCTCACACGATTGAAAAAAGCATTGGTTGATAAAGATCAGTCCGTTAAACTTCCCCAATTTACTTCGTGCTCTCCGGGATGGGTAAAATATATTGAACATTTTTATCCTGAATTTCTTGATTATTTATCATCGGCAAAATCTCCGCAACAAATGTTCGGTGCGTTGATCAAAACATTTTACGCGCAAGAAGCGAAGATTGATCCCGTTGATATTATCACTGTAGCTTTAATGCCATGTGCAGCAAAGAAATTTGAATGCAACAGACCTGAAATGGTTGACTCCGGTTTTAAAGATGTTGATTACGGATTGACAACACGAGAAATGGCTAAAATGATCCGTGAAGCAGGTATCTTCTTACCTGAAATGCCCAAGAGCCAATTTGATGATCCTTTTGGAGACGCATCCGGTGCAGGACTTATATTTGGCGCTACCGGCGGTGTAATGGAAGCTGCACTCAGAACAGCTTATGAATTGGTTACCGGAAGGGAAGTTCCATTTAAAAATCTTATAATAGAACCATGCCGCGGTTTTGAAGGAGTAAAACAAGCTTCGGTAAAATTAGAAAATTGTGTTGAGCAATATAAATTCCTTGAAGGCGTTGACTTAAAATTTGTTGTTGCGCACGGAACGGCAAATGCGAAAATTGTAATGGAGATGCTTAAAAAAGGGGAATTAAATGATGTTCACTTTGTTGAAATAATGGCATGTCCCGGTGGCTGTTTGGGCGGAGGCGGTCAACCGATCCCAACTTCGGCGGAGATCAGGGCAAAACGCGCGGAAGCGATTTATGAAGAGGAAGCTTCACTTCCAATAAGAAAATCACACGAGAATCCGCACGTGAATTACATTTATGAGAAATTCTTAACCGATGGACCTTGCGGTAAACTGTCTCATAAATTACTGCACACTCATTATACTAAAAGAGGTAAATATATTTCGTAAATTTATCTGCATAATTTTAATCTATAAAACCGGCTGTTTTTGAAGCCGGTTTTATAAAAGTGCAATACTTAAACTCTCATGTAGTTAAGGGATTCTATGGTTTCATTAGTTCCATCTTGGGCCATTTATAACGAAGAGTTTTGGGGAGCTATAAAACGGCGTAATTCATGGTTTATCAAACTTCGCTATGGAGCTGTGCTCATGCTCTTTGTCTTCATAGTCAGTTCAGAATACCTTTTAGGTATAAAGTTTACAAATACACAGTTGGTCGCCCTCTCTCTCATCAATTGCATTATTCTTGTCTACAACGGAATACTTCAGTGGGTTCGAATATATTTAAAGTGCGATCCCTTCAAATTTAATCCCCTCCACTTCTCCCTTGTACAAATGCTCTTGGACCTTACTGCATTAATGCTGGTAGTTTATTTTACAGGAGGAATAGAAACTCCGCTGTTTATGCTTTTTGTTTTTCATATGATAATAGGAAGTCTTATTCTGCCCGGTACTGTAATTTACACTATCGCTTTTTCTGTTGTTTTTGTTTTTTATGGAATTGTTTTTGGGGAATACCACAACTTGATCTCTCACCATGCCGTGACAGGATTATTGCAAACCCCGTTGTACAATAATTTTAAATTTAGTGTCGCGTATTCAACAATTTTTGGGTTCGTGATATTGATGAGTGTAGTACTTGCGAATAAGATCGCAAATCAATTATACCGGATGGAACAAGAGTTGGTCGAATCGTTGGAACAACTTAAAGCCGCAGAGGTTGAAAAGCAAAAATATGTGATGGGAGTTGTCCACGAAATTAAAACACCGTTGGCTGCCTTACACTCTTATCTTGACTTGATTCTACAAGGTTTTCTTGGATCTGTGAACGAAAAAGTATTAAATAAATTAAATAGAGCTCGCACTCGATCGGCAGAAGCTATACAATTAACTAATGATGTCCTGAGTGTATCAAAGCTTCGATTACTTGATGAAATTAAAAAAGAGGAAATTAAAGTTAGAGATATCCTTAGTTCGGTGATTCAAAAACAGAGAGCTATCATTGAAAGAAAAAAAATAAAATTACATTTCAAAGATAACCGGAAAGTTAAAGCAAAAATATTAGGGGATAGGTTTCTTCTGGAAATAGCTTTTTCCAACTTGATAAGTAATGCATTTAAATATATTGATGATGAAGGAGTGGTTGAAATTATTCTGGATGAAAAGGGAAATGGTATCCAACTTGAAGTTTGTGATAATGGGATCGGAATTCCGGAAAAAGATTTAGAAAAAATATTTAACGATTTCTATCGAGCGTCTAACATCAGAAGCAAGGGGTATGAAGGAACCGGAATGGGGTTATCAATAATTAAACATGTGATTGAAAGACATGGGGGAACCGTTGAAGTACAAAGTCCGGCACGGCTTGCTTCGGAAAACAAACCCGGCACCTCGTTCCTTGTCTTTCTTCCTCTTGAGTCCTAACCTATTTCAAGTCTAATATGCTTATAGAACAAAGATAAATACGACATTTGCAGTATAGTTTCTCATTTCTTCCTTAGATAAGTTCCATGTAAGAGGTATTTCAATTAATCAAAAGGAGCTGCTATGAAAAGCAAATTGGTACTTGTTTTTTTGTTTCTATTTTTTCATTCACTTTCCGGGGAAAACAAACCCGACATGAAGAACCTTGCAAATCTTTTCCCAAAGAATTCCCATGCTGTACAAACCGGAATTTCAACTGTAACTGTAGGGTCTTATGTTCTCTACGAAGAAAAACTCCAGCAGCAATGGATGAGCGGTAATTGGATCTCTAGCCAAAAGACTATTACAACTTTGGATACTGCTACTTGGACGATGGTTGCAACTTATTCATTCAATAATCCGCAAACAGGTTGGGTAAATCAGGCTAAATATGAATTTCATTTTAAGATAACCGGGACAATCTTGGGATTCTTACAGTTAAAAAGTTATACTTTTAGCGTAAATGATTGGAAATTACAAGGACAGAGTGACTATACTTATGATGCCAACAACTTTTTAATTCGCTCTGATCAACAGATGGATTTTGGCGCCGGATTAATGCCCTATGCAAAAGTAACATATACTAACAATTCAATTGGGCTCCCGCTAACAGAGACAATAGAGCAATTAAATTTTTCAACGTTTACTATGGAAAACCATAGAAAAATTACTTACATGTATAATCTGTCTAATCAGGAAGAACTGCAAACTGAAATTCGAGCAGATTGGAGGACTAATCAATGGGTGGATACTTTAAAAACAAGTTATGCAAGAAATTCCAAACTTTTGCCTACCATTGAAATGGAGCAAGCATTTACAAATCCAACAACATTGCAAAATATTAACCGGTATGAATACACTTATGATGGATCCGACTCTTTTGTCTTGGAAAGTTTGTACAAATTTTGGGATATTAACGCTACTAATTGGTCAGAGGGTCAGAAAATAATTTATACGTATTCAGCTACGAATAAAGTACTTTCTACGCTAGGTCAGCAAATGTATCAAAATGCTTGGAAAGATAATGACCGCACAACTAATTTTTATAATGTTGATGATAATATTACCAAAGAATTATATGAAAGTTATTTAGGTTCTTCATGGGAGAACCAATCACAGACTCTCTATACTTACAATCCAACGGATGTAGAGGACAAGTCAGTTGCAATAAATAATTTTAAATTGTTTGACAATTATCCGAATCCCTTTAACCCAGCCACAATAATTAATTATGAATTGCAAAGTGGAAGTTTTGTTACTTTGAAAGTTTATGATGTTTTGGGGAATGAGATTGCAACACTCGTAAATGAATATCAATTTGAAGGAAAGTATCAGACTTTGTTTGACGCAAAAAATATTTCGAACCAACCACTTTCAAGCGGAACATACTTCTATCGGTTACAGACTAATGGAGAAACACTAACGAAAAAAATGATTCTTTTACGATAATAAGAAATTATTGCCGGCTGTAAAATATTATTGATGTTTCTTTAAAAGCAAAACTGCCAAGGAAGAGGGCTAGACCTTGGCAGTTTATGTGTTTCTATAAGGAGGGTACTATGTGGAAATAATTATTTATTTCTCACACACAGTAAATAAACAATTCTTATGCCATAAAAATATCTTTGAAAATTAAGTGAAATTTAATTTTTATTTAACCCTTTACATCTCTAGAGAATGATTTATCAAAAGAAAGAATTGTCTTTGTTAAGCATTTAAAATAATTTTGAACACTGTTCCTTCGTTGAGTGCGCTGCTTTTAACAAAAATTTTCCCTTTGTGGTACTCTTCTATTATTCTTTTAGAAAGACTTAAACCCAAACCCCAGCCACGTCTTTTGGTGCTATAACCCGGTCTAAAAATATCTTTTCTGTTCTTGGTGTCGATTCCTTTGCCGTTATCCGCAATTTCAATTTCAATTTTGTGTCTAACTTTTTTTACAGAAAGAATGATTTTACCGTTATCGTGTGGGATTGAATCTAGCGCATTTTTAATAAGGTTTTCAATAACCCATTCAAATAACTCGGCGTGCAGTTTCAGCTCTATCTTTGCCTCACCGACAAGTTCAATTGAAACTTTTTTCCCGGTTTGCGGGATCCTTCGTTTAAAGTACTCAACAACATTTTGAAGTATCTCGGTGATATTTCCATTCTTTAATTCAGGCTTCGATCCGATCTTCGAAAAGCGATTAGTTATTTTATTTAATTTTTCTACATCATTTTCTATTTCTTCCGCAGTATCTAATACTTTATCCGGGTCGCTATAATGGAGTTTTAGAATTTCAACCCATCCCATTAAGCTTGATATGGGTGTTCCGAATTGATGTGCAGTTTCTTTTGCCATTCCCACCCAAATATTACTCTGCTCGCTTTTTTTAATTTGGCTGAATCCTATGTAGCCGATAATAATGAAAATACTAACTATCAGAATTTGTAAATACGGATAATACTTTAGCTGATTTATTAACCCGGAATTGCCGTAATGGATCCTAGTTAAAATAATAGTATCTTTTCCGGCGATGTAAGTAACATTGATAGGATTATTCGCTTCGTCCATTTCACGTAGTTTGTTGCGGAAAAAGGTAATTAATCTTTCTCTGGAAAGGGTTGAATCAAATCTTATGTTTCGAATATCCGATTTGCTTTTTAAGTTGATGTTGTCGTTTTCATCTGTTAGAATAAGCGGGAAGTCGATAGGTCTTATAATATTTTCAAAAAGAAAAGTAATGTCTGCATTTACATCGGAGGTATTTGCTACATATTCCAACCCCTTAGCATAGAGTTGAACAATTTGTCTTTCCTTTTCCTGGAGTTTTTCAACTAAATCACTTGTAAAAAAAAGTGTGCCGCCGCCAATACTAATTGCAATAATTAATAAAATAATTTTAATATTTACAGAGGCAGGTCCGCCGGACATCTTCATAATACAGATTCCGAAAAATAAATTGAGTTATGAAACAAAAAATGTTTGTGCTCTTTTAGGTCCAACGGAAATAATATTAATTTTTATTTCCGATTCTTCCGAAATAATATCTAAATAATCTTTAGTTGCTTGAGGCAAGTCTGCGTACGATTCGCAATGCGAAATATCTTTACTCCAACCCGGAACGGTTTTGTAAACAGGTTTTACGGAAGAAAGTCTTTCATAGTCAGTCGGGAACGACTTTAATAGTTTCCCGTTGAATTCATAGCCGGTACAAATGTTAATTTCTTCAAATGGACTTAATACATCTAATTTGGTTAATGCAACCGAATCAATGCCGTTGATCATTGCAGAATAACGAACGAGGAATGCGTCGTACCAACCGCATCGCCGAGGCCTGCCGGTAGTAGCGCCAAACTCATTCCCGACAGCGCGAAGTTTTTCTCCGGTTGCGTCCAATAATTCCGTTGGGAAAGAACCTTCGCCAACCCGTGTTGTATAAGCTTTTACAATTCCAATTACATCAGTAATTTTATTTGGCGGGATGCCGGTTCCCGTACAAGCTCCGCCGGAAGTTGGATGGGAGGAAGTAACAAAAGGGTACGTGCCAAAATCTACATCTAGCAACGCTCCTTGAGCTCCTTCTAATAAAATTGATTTACCTTCTTTAATTGCCTGATTTAAATATGAAGGGACATCTTTAATATACTGATCAATTTTTTCATCAAATTCCAAATAAGACTTTATTATTTCATCAACATCTAATTCTTCGTGATGATAAATGTTTTTCAAAAGTAAATTTTTCTCTGCAATATTTTCACGAATTTTTCTTTCAAGAACATCGGGATGAAGTAAGTCGTTTATCTTAATCCCCTTGCGTGCGTATTTATCTATATAGCAAGGACCAATTCCTCTTCCAGTAGTTCCAATTTTATTTTTTCCACTTTCACTTATTGAATCTAATAATTTATGATAAGGCATAATAAGGTGGGCATTCTGGCTGATGAACAATCTATCTTTTACAGAAATATTCTGTCCTTCCAAAAAAGCGATTTCATCTAACAAAGCGACAGGGTCAATAACCACACCGTTGCCTATTACACAAATTACGTTTTCTCTGAGGATGCCTGAAGGGATGAGATGTAAAATATATTTTTTATCACCTATCTCAACGGTATGCCCCGCATTAGCGCCGCCTTGATATCGTGCAACAATTTCATATGAATTTGAAAGTAGATCGACAATTTTACCTTTACCTTCATCACCCCATTGACTTCCGACGAGTACGGATACAGCCATAATGTTCCTTTCCATTTAGACAAAAGAAAACTCCGAATAAAAAATACCCGGAGTTCTTAACAAAATTTATTAAAAAAAATTATTACTTAGAGAAAGACTTAATAGCGTTTTCAACTGTATCATAATATTCAAAAATTGTTGTAAGCTTGGTAATAACCAAAAGACTTTCAATTTTTTCGGTAACCCGGGCAAGTTTAAATGAAGCATTCTCTTTTTTTACGGTTGTTAAACCGCTGATCAACATTCCTAATCCGGAACTGTTCATAAAGGTTACTTCACCCAAATCAACAATAATATTTTTCTTGTTCTCGGCTAATAACTTGCGTAAAGTTCCGCTAAATTCGGTCGCTTCGTTACCGCCTAAGGCACTTCCTGACAATTCAATAATTACTGCTTCATATTTTTCTACTACTTTTAATTTCATTGACTTCTCCTTAATTTTTTCATCTAAAATTTAATTAGCTAGAGTTTCTTTTCCAAGTTATTTTAAAATTAATTCTTCTTTAATTAGAGCTTTTGAAAAGAATATTACCGTTTCTTTCAGAAATATACCGCTCTTCAAAATAAGGTAATTAATTCTATTAATAAGATTATTTTTCGGTAAATAAATAAATGGAACAAAATTCATAATAAACCGTCAAAATATATGAATGAAATAAACAAAAACGAAAAAGTGATACCACAAACAATTTTAACACTAAACGATGACTTTTCGCTTATCAAGCGTTTTATTGACGGTGATGAGTCAGTTTTTAAAACATTAGTGAATCGGCATAAAGAAAAAGTCCGAAACCTAATTTTTGTAACGCTAAACAGCACGGATATGATCGATGACATCTCGCAGGAAGTGTTTATCTCGGTTTTCAAAAAACTTGATCGTTTTCGTTTTGAATCTCAATTTACGACATGGCTTTACAGGATTACGATAAATAAATGTAGGGATCACCTGCGCAGAGTGAAGATAAGAAGTATTTTATCACCGTTTTCGGCTTCGGAAGAAGAACTTTCTTATCCTTCAGTTTCTATGAATGATGATGTTGAGATCCAAGAGATTGTTCGCAAGGCAGTAGCTCAACTTCCTGAAAAATTAAGAACTCCTCTCATCTTAAAAGATTTTGAAGGGTTGAGCTATCAAGAAATTGCCGAGACGCTTGGAACTGAAGTTGGAACAATAAAGTCGAGAATTTTTAGGGCAAGAGAATCATTGAAAAAAATTCTTGAGCCTTATAAAAAGGAGCTGCTATGATGAAATGGTACAACCAAAATACCAAAGAACAACTTTCCGCATACCTTGATGATGAACTACCGAAATATGAAAGAGATTTACTTGAAGACAAACTTATTTCTTCAGCGGAATTACGTAAAGAGTTGGAAGAAAATAAAAAAGTGAAAAAACTGCTCTCCTCTTTAAAACGATTACCGGATGATGAATATTTTGCTACCCGGTTGATGGAAAAAATTAAAGGAGAAAAAAAATCAGAAAATCTATTCTCTTTTTTAAAAAAGCCGGTTGTCGCCTTTGGTATTATTTCAATTTCCTTAATGGGGATCTTAAAGTTTTACCCTGACTTTTTCCCCACATTCTTGTCTAAACAGAAATCAAATATTATCGATTTTTACACTTCTAATCTGAAGCCATTTGTTTATGTAGCGGATTTGAGCAGCGAAGATATTTTTAATTTTGCATTTAACAACAATCTTTCTCTGAATAAAGAAGACCGTCAGATGTTGCTCTTAGGTCGTGATTCAAGTGGTAATCAATTTGTTGAAGTTAAATATGCTGGAAGTTCGGCGAGCGCGTTTAATTTGCCTGTCTTTGTAAAATCATTGAAACTAAATAATGTTCAAAAACAAACAGTTGATTCAATTTTACTAAGTTATTCTGATGATATTGCTTCTCATATTCTTGTAAATGATAAAAACACAGTGGCAGTTAATCCAAGTATTTGGAATTATCATAATGCAATCCGCTCGGATTTGCTTTCCTATGTTGCCAGTGTGAACAAAGAGGTTTCCGATAAAATTATGCCCGCAGCATTTATTGCAAACAATGTTTCATCCACGCATCGAATGCAAAAACCGGACGAACTGGACGAAGATACGTATTTTGTTTTTTCGCCGGATACAATTTTTACTCGGAAACTTCATCATAATAAAGATGATTTGAAAAATGAAATTCGCAAATTTAAAAAAGAGATGAGTCAGCATACTGCCGAATTAAATAAGTTGAAAAGGTTTAAAATTGATGTGAAAGTTTTTCCCGACGAATTTACTTCTTCACATGAAATGAAAGTTATGATTGATTCCAATTTCTGCAGGGTGCAAATTCCACAGGGTATCGCGATGGAAAGTTATCTTCCTAATTTCGATTCCATTAATTCGGCGTTGGATGAGGCGTTTGATCAGCTTAGAAGCTTTAATTTTGATATAAGTGTCGCTGCACCGGTTGACGAAAGTGTTACGGTTTATAAAGAAAAAAAGAAAAAAAATCGGGTAAAGAAATTTCAATTTAATGTTGGAGATGAAGGTTTCGCCATCACAGATCCTGATTCCATAGCAAATTTTTTCCGCTTTTATTTTCAAGATTCATCAAAAACTTTCAAGTTCAACGATAGAATGAATCAAGATATGGAAGTCTTTAAGAAAGAGATGGAAAAGTTTAAAATTGATATGGAAAAGATGAGAAAGGAACTTCAAAAAGAATTGAAAAAGAATTTGGAGAAAAAAGACCCGATAGAGATTTAATAAGAATTAATCATTCACCTTACTGCGTTTTTATTTTCTGAAATGTTTTTTTATTAAAGTCACTAATTCATCTCTAGAAAATGGTTTCGAAATATAATCCGTAAAGCCTGCTTCAATAAATTTCTCTTTATCTCCTTGCATGGCGAAGGCTGTCACTGCAATAATAGTAGTGGCAACGTATTGCGGTAATTTCCTTAGTTCTTCTGTTACTTGTTTACCATCCATCCCACATAAATGAATATCCATCAAAAAACCTTCGTACAATGTCTTATTTGCAAGTTCTAATGCCTCCTGTCCGGTCTTTGCAGATTCTAACTTAATAATTCCCTGCAAAAATTTTTCAACTACTCTTTGGCTGATGTTTTCATCTTCTACATAAAGAAGCAAAGGCAATTCTTGTAACGATATTTTTTCTTCTCCGCCAGGGGCGGATTGAATTTGAGTTTCGCTCGTTTCTGATTCGGGTAAGTCGGTAGTTAAAGCTATCTTCTTGCCGATTGTTATTTTCATTTGTGGTTAACTCCTAAAAAATGATTTCGATTAAAATAAAAAAGGACGCAACTTCCGTTACATCATCTACCAAGGCACTGGTATGCCAACACAGAAAGATATAAGAAAGCGCGTCCAGTCCTTGGGCGCAGCCTTCTTGCTTGTTCTTCAGTGTTTAAAAATTACCAGTTTTCGGTAGAGAACATAGCAAACGCTACGTTAAATATTTTATGTTAAACTTGTTCTGTTTTCTCCATTGTAAAATGATAGATAAAATTGTTACGTATAAAATAGGTAATCGTTCATATTTTACAAAATAAATTATTCAGTTTTGTTAAACAAAATTTTTCTTCGTGCAACTTCGTGTAACAAAAATCCTTTCACGAAAAATTCAGAGAAAAAAGACCCGATAGAGATTTAATAAGAATTAATCATTCACCTTACTACGTTTTTTATTTTCTGAAATATTTTTTTATTAAAGTCACTAATTCATCTCTAGAAAATGGTTTTGAGATATAATCAGTGCAGCCTGCTTCAATAAATTCCTCTTTATCTCCTTGCATGGCAAAAGCTGTTACTGCAATAATAGGAGTGGCAGCGTATTGCGGTAGTTTCCTTAGTTCCTTTGTTACTTGTTCACCATCCATCCCACTTAATAGATTAATGTCCATTAAAAAACCGTTGTACAATGTCTTATTTGCAAGTTCTATTGCTTCCTGACCGGTCTTTGCAAATGCTAACTTACAAATCCCTAGTAAAAATTTTCCAACTATTCTTTGACTGATATCTTCATCTTCTACATAAAGAAGCAAAGGCAATTCTTGTAACGATATTTTTTCGTCTCCGCCAGAGGCGGATTGAATTTGAGTTTCGCTCGTTTCTGTTTTTGTTTCGGGTAAGTCAGTTTCGTATAAAGGAAATTTAATGGTAAAAGTTGAGCCAACACCTACTTGACTTTCCAGGATAATCACCCCTTGCATTAGTTCAACATATTTTTTTGTTAAAGTTAATCCGAGCCCTGTTCCATCAAAACTTCTACTAAAGCCTTCGCTAACCTGCCGAAATTCTTCAAAAATATATTCAAAATCTTTTTTTGCAATACCAATTCCCGTATCAGTAATACTTATATAAACCCAATCTTTGCTCTCAAGTTTCTCCTTTCCGATCTTAACGGTAATGCTGCCGGTTTCGGTATAGCTAACAGCATTGTTGAGTAAATTATTGAGAATGTCTGCAAAGAGCCGTTGGTCTATGGTAGTTGTTAAAATAGCGTTAGTTGCAACTGTTCTTAAATAAAGCCCCTTTTTCTGTGCCGCTCCAGAAAACAAGTCCGTACTTAATTGAACTAAAGGAACAATATTCTGTGCTGCCATTTGCAATTCAATTTGTCCCGATTCAACTTTTGCCAGGTCTAATATTATATTTAATGTTTTTCTTAGCCGTTCTCCTGTTTGATAAATTGAATTTAGCATATCAACCTGTTCAGGGTTTTCAAGTTCGGCGGCAAGTATTTGAGAAAAACCTAAAATGCCGATTAACGGAGTCCGCAATTCATGACTCATATTTGCGAGGAAAGAAGATTTTAAGCGGTTCATCTCTTCGGCTTTTTCTTTGGCGATGATAAGCTCTTCGATCATCTTTTTCTTTGCAGTGATATCTTCTTTAACGTCAACGAAGTGAGTTATCTTTCCTTCTTTATCTATCAGCGGTGAGATAGTTGCTGCCTCCCAATACAATTCTCCATTTTTCTTTTTGTTCAGCATTTCGCATTTATAATCATTACCTGAAAGAATTGTCGTCCATAACTCTTTATAGAATTTTTTATCGTGATAACCTGATTTCCAAATACGTGGATTTTTACCGATGACTTCGTTTCTTGAATATCCGGAAATTTCAATAAACTTTTCATTTACATATTCAATAGTGCCTTTTTTATTAGTAATAATAACCAAAGCCGGACTTTGCTCAACAACGCGGGATAATTTGAGAAACTCTTCTTCTGCGCGTTTGCGTTCCGTAATGTCGTGGAAATTAATAATAATACCGGCAATTGTAGTGTTTTGAAGAGAACTTTTTGCTGTTATTTCAATCCAGCGCCATGTTCCGTCCTTATGGAGACAACGCACCTCTGCCGCAGCTAATTCCGACGGCTCCTTTTGAAGATCCGCCAACAAATCATTAGCTGCAGGTAAATCATCGCTGTGAAATAAAGTCAAAATATTTTTATTAATAAGTTCATTATGCTCATAGCCGGAAATATTTTTATTGGAAGGACTATCATAGAGAAGATGTCCATCGGGACTAATAACACATAACCCATCTGTCGAATTTTCAATGAGCGCACGAAAATGTTTTTCGTTATTAATTACAATTTCTTCGTCATGTTTTCGTTTCGTAATATCTTCTACCATTAGAAGGCTTTTTCTTTCATTAAGCGGTATCGGGTTGAGTGATAAGTTCAGAATTCTTGCTCCTTTTACAGCATCCATATAGTTACATTCTATATCACTCATAGGTTTATGTGAAAGAATATGGTTTCGACATTCTTCCGAAACCTTTAACTTTTCAAACATTGGGATTATATTTTGCTCGAGCAGCAGATTCTGATCAATTCCGAAACTATTACAAAAAGCGTTGTTCACACTTAGAATTTTTCCGTTTGCATCAAACACTAATAAGCCGACAGGTACCGTTGAAACAATAGCTTCGATTAATCTTTTACTTTCTTTAAGCGTTTTTTGAGATTGCTGGATTGAGTCTGCCATTATGTTAAATGAATTTGCTAAGATCGCAACTTCATCATGTGTTTTAACTTCTGGGTGGGTCGAGTAATCGCCGTTTGCTATACGGTCTGCAATTTTGGCAACCGTAATAATTGGTTTAGAAATTCTGCGAACAGTAAGAAATGCAACAATAATACTAATAAAAGCGCCCACTAAAGTTCCACCAAAGATCAATTTCGTAGCATTTTCTTTTACATCAGCAGCTTGGAGACGATATTTTTCAACTCTCTTCGATATCCCTTCAAAAATCTGCGTGGTTTTCTTATTAACTTCTCCACCAAACCGGTAATCCATCGTTTCCATTAATGCCCACGCTTTGGTTGACTGACGGGGATTTGGTATCGAAAAAATTTGTGCGGAGATTGCGCAGATAGAGTCAAGGTCTTGTTTAATAAGTTGAATAAGCCGCTGTTCTTCATCAGTAAGGGGAAGCTTTTTAAATTCAGAGTAAGAGTTATTAGTAGCTAAATCAAGGCTATCAAATTCATGATGATAATACTGCTTTTGTGTTGTGATATAGTCATTGCTTGCCATCAATAGCTGTGTAATATTAAACCGCAGATTTCCCGCACTGCCCCGCTTCACAGTTTCAAGTTCCATATTATCAAGGCTGGCGGTAACCTTTTTTAAACCTTGATAATTAATACCACTCATCCCGATAAGTAAAATGAGTATAATTAAGAAAGGGAAAGCTATCTTCTTACCGATTGTTATTTTCATTTGACTCCCAAAAAATTATTTAGGATGTGAAAAATCATTATGTTTTTAAAATAAAAAAGGACGCAGCTTAATCTTACATCCTATTTCGAGGTACTAGCATACCTTCCATCAAAGACATAAGCAAGCGCGTCCAGTCCTTGGACGCAGCTTACTTGTTTGTTCTTGATGGATTAAAAATTGCTAGTTTTCGAAATAAGACATAACAAACGCTGTGTTAAATATTTTATGTTAAACTTGTTCCGTTTTCTCCATTGTAAAATGATAGATAAAATTGTTACCTATAAAATAGGTAATCGTTCATATTTTACAAAATAAATTATTCAGTCTTGTTAAACAAAATTTTTCTTCGTGCAACCATGGCAAGCCTTGGCATGCTTCATACCTTCGGAGTTTACCCCGCCCTTTTTTGCGGGGCATTCTTCGTGTAAAAAAAAATCCTTTCACGAAGAACCACAAAGGTTTTCACTAAGAAACACGAAGTAGGTTATTAGCAGTTAATCAAACAATTATCTTGATGAACTGAAGCGCGTTAGTACGTTAACATTTAACTTCGTGTAATCCGCCGTGGCGGATGGCAGAATATTAATAAACTAAAGTGAATGGATGAATTGTCGCATGAGGAGGAATGCTTTTCATTCAGTCATGCAAACATTCAATCATTCATCCAAAATAAATTGGTATTTGTTTTTTGTGATTTCCGGTTTATCCGGGTTAGGGCGTTTCCTTTCATTTTAAGTATCTTCTTCCAGTCCCACCTAATTGCCGTTCATACAACTTTCTTTTTTTTACCGCAAAAAGTTAATAATTTGAAGCAGAAAATTGCAGAGTTACTTAATTTTAACAGAAAAAAAGAAATGGAAATTTCAACTAAAATAGCACAACCAAAAATACAGCTCTTCATTGCGGCTGCTATCGGGTTGTTTTTATTTAGAATGATTTTTTCTGCTCAAAGTCTTTTCCTCTCTTTGATCAATGATATTCTGGTACTGCTTATATTCTATTTCTCTATACTGAACCTGAACCGGTTACTTTCTCAAAAACATTTTTCCGCAATAACCTTGGTTAAAAGCCTGCTTTTCTTAACCCTCGTAAGTATCCTTTTGTATAAGTTTTTAGATGGGTTTCAGTCGCTCTTGGGAATTGATCAAATAGAATTTCTTACAACAAATGCGGTATTTGTTTCGCTGGTCACTTATAGTTTTGATTTACTGATCATAATAATTTTATCCTATCTCTTCCTTGTGTTTCGGCTGCTTTTCTTTCTGAAGCAAAGAAAAAATGTAAAGACCTATTTTGTAGCCCTCTTAGTTTTTCTTGCCCTTGCCTCATTTGCGACTTTGCTCGATAAATTTAATGGGTGGGAATTTGTAAAAATGGCTTTCACGGCAAATGCCGTTATTTTGATGGCAATTAATTCTTTGAAAATTTCGTGGATCGCATTTTTAACTAAAAAAGAAAAAAAACAACTGCTCCTCTTTTCATTTGGATTGATAATCCTTTTTGGAATTTCGATTTCTTTAATTAATTCGGAAAATGGAATTTCAAAGGTATTGAACAATTTTTCTCCTTCACTAAATTATTTTAATCTCCTGCTAAATATTTATGGAGTTATCTATTTCAGTTTCTTGTTTGTAATAACATTGTTCCATTTGCCGACCGCCGAAGCATTTGATCGAAAGGCAACTGAAGTTACTTCATTGCAAATATTAAGCAGATTGATCAATCAAGTATTAGATTTTAAGGAATTGGGCGATACCATTACCGACCTTGCAATTAAAGTGTGTAACGCTGATGCCGCATGGATTATTTTAACCGACGATGAAACCAAAACTCCTCTGGCTCCTAAAAATATCGGATTTATTACAGCGGACAAAATTCAATCCGTTATGTTTTCACATAAAAATAAACTTGCTTTAAGTGAAATCTCTTTTGCGAACGTGGCTGTATGTAATGAGAATGAAACAAAAAATGAACACTTCTGCTATGCAGCCTCTGCGCCGTTAAAATCGCATCAAAAAATAAACGGTTATTTATTTGTTGCCAAAAAAGCTGAAGTTCCCTTTGATGATGAAGACAAAAACGCAATGGAAACTTTTTCCGACTACGCATCAATTGCAATTGAAAATGCAAAACTGCTTAAAGCATCAATTGAAAAAGAAAGACTCGAACGCGAACTCGATGTTGCACGGGAAATGCAGGGGAAAATATTACCGCAATCCATTCCTAAGGTAAAACATCTGGAAATTTCTTCAGTCTTTGTTCCTGCATTTGAAGTTGGTGGAGATTATTACGATTTCTTTGAACTGCCGAATAATAAATTTGGTTTCATTATTGCCGACGTTTCAGGTAAAGGGATCTCAGCCGCATTTATCATGGCTGAACTGCGCGGAATTATTGAGTCCTTGGTGCTGACTTATGATAATCCCAAAGAAATTTTAGTAAAAACAAATGCAATAATTGAACGAACGCTGGAGAAAAAGAATTTTATTACTGCCGTTTTTGGAGTTTTTGATCTAACTGCTGAAAAGCTTTTTTTATCGCGCGCCGGTCATTCATCTATTCTATGTGTGAGAAATAATGAAGTTATAGAAATTCTTCCCGGTGGAGTGGGATTAGGTTTAACCTATTCGGAAAAATTTGAAATATTTTTAGAAGAATATTCTCTTCAATTAAAAGAAAATGATATTTTTGTTTTGTACACTGACGGAGTTACTGAAGCGAAGAATGGAAATATGGATGATTTTGGAATTACTGCTCTGAAAAAAATTATCTCTGATTTTCAAAATGAATCTGTTGATACGATCGCAAAAAAAATCATGACTCAGGTTTCTGTCTTTTCGCAGGGCACTCCGCAGCATGACGATATAACGTTATTACTTTTTAAATGGAAAAATAATTTGGAGAAACAGCATGGCTGAGTTTTCAACTAAGCATCGTGAAAACGGTGAAGTTAATATCATTGAGCTTAACGGCTATCTTGATGCGCACACAGCACAGCATCTTGAACATGCCATTTCCGACTTAATTACAAAGAACAAGTACAAAGTCGTGGTAAACTTTGAACAGCTAAAATACATCAGCAGCGCCGGGCTTGGTGTTTTTATGGCGTTTATTGAAACGATGCGGACTAACTCCGGCGACATAAAACTTGCGGCTATGCAGCCAAGCGTTTATAATATTTTTGATCTTTTAGGTTTCCCGCTTCTCTATGAAATATTTCCGACAGAGACGGAAGCGGTAAGTAAGTTTAATCAATAACGCAAAAAAAATTAATTGTGAACACAACAGCAAAAAATATTTTTGAAATGAAAGTGAAAAGCTCCACAGAAAATCTCGGTGTCATCCGGCAATTTGTGGAGGAAAAAGCTTCGCAATCCGGTATTGATAAAAGTATCATCGATAAGATTGTTCTTGCTGTTGATGAAGCTTGCACTAATATTATCAAACATGCTTATAATTATGATGCATCAACCGAGTTTGTTATCCGCGTTTTAATTTCCAAAGAAGAATTTAAGGTTTTACTTATTGATCACGGGAAGAGTTTTGATCCAAGCCAAGTTGCTGACCCTGATATGCCGACATACTTAAAACAGCGGCGGGTAGGGGGATTAGGTTTACATTTAATGCGCCATTTAATGGATACTGTCGAATATCATAATCTTGAAGGGAACGGCAACCAGTTAATATTAACTAAAAAAATCGCTTAATATATTAATGGAAAAACTGGAATTCACTAAGCTTAAACGAAACTTAACAGCGTTAGTAGAATTTAGTAGAGTAGTAAACTCAAGCCTTGATTTACAATTTACGCTGAACAATCTGCTTTTAACTTGCCTTGGCAAATTCATTACAACCAGGGGATGCATAATCCTTTCCATTCAAAACGAATTAAAAATTTTATCTTCTAAAGGAATCAGTGAAGCACAAATTTCTTCTTTCCCAATAATTCCTCATGTTGAAGAGATTGAAGAAAGTAAAGAGCTAAAAGATTTTTTATATCAAACAAAATTAATTTATTCAGAAAAAATTTGTTCACCGAGAAAATGCCTTGGCATTCTTTGTCTCGGAGAAAAAATAAATAAAGAAGATTATTCAGCGGAAGAGAAAGAATTTCTTGTTACCATTTTGAATATTGCTTCTACCGCAATTGAGAACGCAATGTTTATAAGCGAGCTTAAAGATGTAAACCGGATGCTCGACTCTCGTGTGAACCGTTTAAGTTCTTTGTTTGAACTGGGAAAGGAATTTGGCGTCTTAAATGATGAAAGCAGAATTAGTAAACTTTTAGTCTATTCATTGCTCGGACATTTTCTTCTTTCCACTTATGTGGTTTTAATCTTAGATGAGAACAAACTAAAAATTTTAGAGTCAACGGTTCCAAAGGCGCCATTATTGGATGTTATGACTCATGTTAATATTCAATCAATAGAAAATGTGCATGAAAAAGAGGGGATCGAAAAAGATTTCCCAAATCTTTCAAAATATAATTTTGAATTAATGATCCCGATGCAGCTGCAAGGAGAAACGCGCGGACTTGTACTTCTCGGAAAACGGATGAATAACATTCCGTACTCGGAAACAGACATTGAGTTTATTAATTCTGTGGGAACGTTGGCGATCATTTCGCTTGAAAACAAAAGACTTTTTCAGGAAGCTTTAGAAAAACAAAAACTTGAAGAAGAATTAGAAATTGCAAAAGGAATCCAAAGAAATCTCTTCCCGAAAGAAATTCCACAATTAAATAATTTTCAAATTTCTGCTATCAGTATTTCTTCAAAGCAAGTCGGCGGAGATTATTACGATGTTATTAAAGCTGAAGACGGTCGCTATTTTATTGGGATTGGAGATGTGTCCGGGAAAGGCGTGCCGGCTTCGCTGCTTATGGCGAATCTACAGGCATTCTTAAAATCAATTACTAAACAAGGTTATGATATTGCCGCATCAACAAGAATCATAAATGATCTTGTTTCCGAAAACACTACCGATGGAAGATTTATAACTTTCTTCTGGCTCTTGTTGGATGATCAGAAAAAAGAAATTACTTATGTGAATGCAGGACATAATCCACCATTATTAATTCGAGATAAAAAAATTACTTATCTCGACAAAGGCGGAATGCTGCTCGGAGTAATGAAATCATTCATACCGTATGAAAGTGAAACCGTTCAACTTGAGAAAAATGATATTCTGGTAATGTTTACTGATGGTGTTACTGAAGCAAAAAATAGAGATGACGAGGAATTTTCCGATCAAATCTTAGAAAAAATTCTTACACAAAAAACATTTGCTTCATCGGATGAAATTCTCTCTGAAATTAAAAGAAACATTGATGAGTTTGTAGCGGGAGAACCGCAATCGGATGACATAACAATGATTACAATACTTGTAACATAAAATTATCTTTGTTGTTTAAAATAAAAAAGCCGGAACTGATCCGGCTTTTTTCTTTTTTAAATAGCAAGAATTAAAATTCAACTTTTTTGTTATACTTTTTGGCATAATCCACAACTATTGCGCTTGCAACGAAGACGGAAGAATATGTTCCGATGATAATTCCGAAAAACATTGTAAATGCAAATGCTCGAAGCACATCGCCTCCAAGGAGCAACAGAACAAAAACACTCATCAAGGTTGTTCCGCCGGTTATAATAGTACGGCTCATTGTTTTATTTATGGCTAAATTCATCAAGGTTTCGAGGGATTCTGTCTTGTGAACTTTTATCGTCTCACGAACTCTATCGAAAACAATAACCGTATCGTTGATTGAATATCCGATAAGCGTTAGGAACGCCGCTACAACGGTTAAATTCACTTCTAAATTCAATCCGGGGATAACATTATAAAGAACCGCATATAATCCTAAAGTTATAAGAACATCATGGAATAACGCTAACACCGCTCCAAAAGCAAAAACAAATTTGTAGCGGAACGCTAAATAAATTAAGATTCCAATTAACGAAAGGACAATAGCAATCATTGTATCTCTCTTTAATTCATTACCTACTTTCGGTCCGACTCTTTCTTCACGTAAAACCTGGAATGAATTTCCTTTAACTTTATTCTTCAAACTTTCTTTTATCCAATCGGAAATACCAACTTGAACATTAACCTGGCGGTTGGTAACCTCTTCCGATACTTTACCGGATTGAAATCCATCCAGGAAAAGTTTATTTGCAATTGCAGAAGCAGTATCGGGATCATTAAATGTATAAGTTAAAGAGTTAGGGCTTTTTTCAGAGCGATATTTACCAGCAATAGCAGGGTAGGAAGAATTGATATCGTCTTCAATTTGTTTTTGAATCTTTGGGAAAAGATTTTGAGGAAGCGCCTGTAATTCTGTTCTTATAAGGGCGCCGGCATTATCGCCAAAAGTTTTTATCTCAATTTCTCCCAATCCGGTTGACTGGAGATCTGTGCGGAGGTCTGCGATTTTAATTGGTTTTTCAAATTTAACAACGATCTCCGTTCCGCCTTTGAAATCAATACCGAATTGAAGACCGCGGAAAGCGATGTTGAACATGCCTAATAAAAAGAGTGAAACAGAAAGTAGATAAAAATACTTTCTATTCCCCATAAAATCAATTTTTAAATTATGAAATAGCTGCATTTATTTTTTTTCTCCTAATCCCGCCATGCGGGACTGATAATTAACCGAGAGTTATTTTATAACCTTTATTTAATAAGAAGTCGAGGAGAACTCGAGTGATAACCAAAGCACCAAACAAACTTGTAAGAATACCAATCATTAACGTAAGAGCAAATCCTTGAACCGGTCCGGTTCCGAATTGATAAAGAATAACAGCGGTAATCATAGTTGTGATGTTTGAATCCACAATTGCAGCAAGCGCTTTTGAAAATCCGCTATCAATCGAAGCCTTCATCGTTTTCCCCGTTGCAAGTTCTTCTCTTATTCTTTCAATGATCAACACATTAGAATCGACCGCCATTCCTATGGTCAACACGATGCCTGCGATACCCGGCAAAGTTAGAGTTGCTTTGAAATAAGCAAGTATTGAAAGTATGAACATGATTACAAGTGATAAAGCTAGGGCAGAAGCAGTTCCCGCTCTTTTATAATATACTATCATAAAAATTCCCACAAGTAAATACCCAAACAATGTTGAATTAAAACCTTGAGAAATCGAATCCTGACCAAGTGATGGTCCGACGGTTCTTTCTTCCATGATATCTACAGGCGCAGGAAGCGCACCCGCTTTCAAAACGATTTCCAATAATTTTGCTTCTGCTAAATCAGTGCTTCCTTCAATCTGCGATCTTCCTCCTGGAATTTTACCGCGAATAACAGGGGCTGTATAGACCACATTATCAAGGACTATCGCACATCTTTTGTTGATGTTGGCTCCGGTAATTCTTGCCCATTCAGTAGCTCCCTCGGAATTCATTTCCATATTAACAACCGGCGCTGAGGTTGAAGGGTCTATGTTTGAATTAGCATTTGTTACTACGCTGCCTGTAAGTTCAGCAGTTTTATTTACGAGATAAAGAACAAAAACTCCCTGTCCTTCTTGGTAAGTAACCGGTTTGGCGCCTAACACAAACTCTGCATTACTTGAGTTTAGGATGTTTTGCACTTCCGGTTTAGCAAGCATCCGTAAGAGTCTTTCTTTCTGATCAGCTTTAACATAAGCGTCAGCAGATTGACTTTGAGGATTTATTAACGCTACAGAAAAGAAAGGATGTTCTTTGGCGAATTGTTCCGGAGATAACTTTTGGTTCTTTGTCGTGTCATTTTTTGCAAGAGATGAATCTTTTTTTGCACCAGGGACATTTTTTGTAGAATCAACCTCAGAGGTGTCTTCCAAACTTTTACCTGCTAATACCCTGTCAACTTGTTCCATAACGTTAACAGTAAACTCAGGTTCTTTTAGAAGCTTGAATTCAAGTAAAGCTGTTCCCTGTAACAATTGCCTGGCTTCTTCTTCTTTAGCAACACCGGGTAATTCAACAATAATTCTCCGTTCACCTTGCAGTTGAATGCTTGGTTCCGAAACGCCGTATTGGTCAACTCTGTTTCTAATAATTTCTTTTGCCCGGGTAACAGCTTCTTCAGATTGCTTTTTCAAATCTTTTAATATTTCCGAATCATCTTGGCGGATTGTTCCGAAGTACCGGCTAAGACGAATTCCCTTTTCCTGGAACTTTCGACCGATGAGATCGACAACCGATTCATTTGACAAAGAAGCTTCTTTGCCGGCTGAAGCAAGTATATTCTTGAATGCGTCATCAGGGTTGTTCGCTAATTTTTCTAATAATTTTACGGTATTTACTTCAAGGACAACACGCATTCCGCCTTGCAAATCCAAGCCCAATTTAATTCTTTTCATTCTTGCTTCGCGAATGGAAGGATCGGCAGCTTTTATACTATCGGAGGTGTTCTGGAGTAATTTGTCAAGTTGATCCACAGATAAACCGGGATTAACTTTCTTTAATAGTTCACGTTTATTTTTTACTGCTTGCGAAATCTGTTTCGTGTTTTGATAATCCTGGTAGGTAGGATAAAGCAAATAAACGCTTATTGCAATTGCTGCAACAATAATGATAAACCTAAATCTCAGTGCTTTCATATCGGGTACTAACTAATTAGTTGGATTAGTGAATTAATTAAGAGTTCAAAGTTACTCTTTAAGGGCAAAAAAAGCAAAAAAATTTGAAACTAAAGATTTAATTGATTGTTTTAGAGGATTATTAAAGGAATTGCCTCAAGTTTGTATATTTGTACCGTTTTTATTTATTATTTAAAAGTGATTTTTTTATGTCGGAACCAACTTTTTTACCCTTAAGAGACGAAATTGAAGCCAAGTATAAATGGAATTTGTTAGATATTTATGGGTCGGATGAAAAATGGGAAGAGGCTTTTCGTTTAGTTGAAGAGAAAATCCCCGAACTTAAAAAATTTGAAGGAACGTTAACCGAATCTGCCGAAAGGATTTTCAGATATCTGAAAGCGGAAGAAGAAACTGGAATTATTTTAGAACGGCTTCATCTTTATGCTATGCTTTCTAAAGACTCCGATATGAATATAGCTAAATACCAATCGATGGATAGCAAGATTAAAACATTAATTACAAATTTTTCATCGAACATATCGTTTTTCAAACCGGAGATTTTAAAACTCGAAAAAGAAAAAATTGAAAATTGGTGCAAGGAAATTGTTGAGTTAAAAAAGTACAGCCATTTTTTTGATGATCTTTTCCGCGAAAAACCACATACTTTATCGTCTAATGAAGAAAAAATTATAGCGCTAACAGCGGAATTAAAAAACATTCCATATAATACATTCTCCCTTTTCACGGATGCAGATCTTCAGTTCCCCAAAATTGATGACGGCAGCGGAAATGAGATTGAAATTTCTCACGGAAGATTTTATTCAGCATTATATTCAAGTAACAGGACTTTCCGCGAGCAAGCATATCGCGCCTACTATAAGCCGTTCATTCAATACGCGAATACTTTTTCATCACTTGTTATGGGGAATATCAAAGGGAATGTTTTTACTGCTCAAGTGAAAAAATTTAATTCTGCACGAGAAGCTTCTCTATTTAAAAATAATATTTCCATAAAAGTTTATGATAACTTAGTCAGTACTGTAAACCAAAATTTAGCACCAATGCACCGATGGACGGCGCTAAAGAAAAAAATCCTTAACGTTGATAAACTTCATCCATTTGATACTTACGTAAATATTTTCCCTTATGAAGAAAAGAAATATTCGTATCATGAATCTTTGCAAATAGTTAAAAAGGCGCTTCAACCGCTTGGTAAAAATTATTTGGATGTTTTGGAAAAAGCATTCTCGCAAAGATGGATTGATGTTTACGAAACCCGTTCCAAGCGCAGCGGAGCGTATTCATCCGGCACAACATTTGGCGTGCATCCGTATGTTCTTTTAAACTGGAATAGTTTATTGAATGATGTTTTTACACTTGCTCACGAAATGGGGCACAACATGCACTCCTACTATACAGGGACCAAGCAGCCATACATCTATGCAAATTATTCTATTTTTCTTGCTGAAGTTGCATCAACTTTTAATGAGTCGCTTTTACTTGAGTATCTTTTAGAAAGAAGTGATAGCAAAGAAGAAAAATTATTTTTGTATGAAAAGTATTTGAATAACGTAACTACAACATTCTACCGCCAGACAATGTTTGCCGAATATGAATCTGAAATTTATAAATTAGTTGAAGAAGGAAATTCCTTAACTGCGGTTGATTTCCGTAACTTGTATAAGAAGCTCTATCAAAAATATTGGGGAAGCGAGATGTCGGTTGATTTAGAAGAAGAATATACCTGGGCGCGCATTCCTCATTTCTATTATAACTTTTATGTCTATCAATATGCTACGGGTTTTGCTGCATCCGAATTACTTGTGCAAAAAGTTAAATGGGAAGGGGAACAAGCCGTTAAAAAATATTTGCAATTTCTAAATTGCGGAAATTCAAATTATTCGCTTGATATTTTGAAGGATGCCGGAGTTGATATGACTTTATCAGAACCGGTAACGGCTACAATTAATAAAATGTCTTTTATTCTTGATGAAATAGAAAAACTCATTAACTAAACGAGGAAGAAATGAAAATATATGCTAAAAAAGATTTGAACGAATTTTATCAGTCATTAACCTATGATGATATAAGTCTTGTTCCAACAGAAATTTCCCGTGTGAAATCACGTAATGAACCGGTAACATCATGTGATTTTTTAGAAACCAAACTTAGTCTTCCTGTTTTATCTAGCCCAATGGACACTGTAACCGGATTAGACATGGCGGTTGAATTAACCAATTCCGGGTGCCTCGGAATTCTCAACCGTTTCGATTCCTCGTTAGAGAATATTCTCGCTTCAGAAGGGGGAACTGAAAAAATTAAAAGTGTTTCAATCGGCTTAAATACTGATTTAGCCCTTATCGAAAAATTATCTGCCCGAAAATTTATTCTTTGTCTTGATACTGCAAATGCAAGCAACAAAGAAGTTATAAATAAAACAAAAGAAGTAAAAAAACATTTTATTGTAAAGTTGATTGTCGGGAATATTGCAAACGGTGCAACTTTAAAACAATTAGAGGATGCGGGAGCCGATGCAGTCCGTGTTGGTATTGGCAGCGGAAGCGTTTGTTCGACCTCAATTCAGACCGGTATCGGGATTGGTCAGGTTTCATCCATATTGGATGTTCTTTTCACCCGCGAAAAAGAAAATCTGAAAATAAAAATTATTGCAGATGGTGGAATAAAAAGTGCCGGAGATGTTTCAAAAGCATTATCTCTTGGTGCAGACGTTGTCATGCTTGGTAGAATGCTTGCCGGAACTCGGGAAACACCCGGCGAGGTCATTAAATATAGTGGTCAGCTTTGGAAAAAGTACCGGGGTTCTGCTTCTTTTGGTGTGAAAATGAAAAACGAATTTATCGAAGGTGAAGAAACGATGGTTGCTTATAAAGGGACTGTAAGAAATGTGATAAATAGTATCTCCGACGGACTTAGAAGCGCAATGAGTTATATGAATTGTTTATCTTTAGATGAATTAAGAAAAACAGAAACCTTTGCTGTATTAAGCAACAGCTCTTATCTGGAGCGATTACCGAGAGCTTAACTGTTTTTATTTCAGTCTTTTAATTTTTGTCGTTTTACTCGATCAATAGTAAAAGCGGGAATACAAACGGAAACATACTCGCAAGATTCTTGGAAGGGATTTGAGTATTTAACGTTTGAATCTTTTTTAATACAGATTGACTGATTCGTCTCTAATATTATTGTTTCGTTTTCAACTTTTTTCTTTCTGGAGAAGACAAAAGTTACTTCATCAAATTCCGGAGTTTGTAATGGTTCACTCCATCCCGGGGGAGCGATCATATGTGCAAAGCTAAAATCTCCGCAAAAAATACTTGCCATCCCGAAGTGCTCTTTAATTAATTTTCAGTCAGAAGTATGAACAACAAACGGATTTATCTGTAACTCGAATGATTTCATTTTCCTCCATGACTTTTAAAATAAAAAAGCCACACTTAACTGTGGCTTTAATTTACGAACTTTGAAGTCAATTATTTTAATGCAAGTTTACGTAAAGGTTCATTGCGGAGAGAGTAGCTGTCTAAAATATTTATCGAAGGAGCTCGGAACGTAAATGATTTTGCGCTCTGGTCATTCGGATGATAAAAAGCTCTCGGTTTATCTACTCTTGTTTCATAAATCTTATAATTCAATTGTTCATCATTCATAACCTTAAATCTTTCTCTCGATCGTGGCTGTGACGGTACTAAAACCGGAACACGCTTTACTTCTCTTTGTGGAACAAAATACATCTGTTCTTTATTCGCATGATCAGAATAATTACTCTTGATAAAAGCGCGCTCATTTTTCACTGGGACGCTATGTCTTTTGCCAATATTTTCTTTATTGTTCTTTTGATTTCCTGGTTGTACTTGCATTTTCTCTTTCGCCTTGTAAATCATATACGAAATAAGAATAATAAAGAAAACAACTGTTGCAAAGATGACTAATGCTAATTTGATAATAGGTATAAGTTCCATGATTTCCTCTAATTTTGTCTTTACCTTCTTATCCAATTGACGTGCCAATCGAAATTGGGTAAATTTAGCCTCTTTTAATGGGAAAGGAGGATTTTTTATGAGAAGTCTTCTCAATTCGAGACAAACTAAAAGCAGTTTGATTGATTTATGGGCAAGAAGAAAAATTTTTGTTTTTCTTTTCCAAATTCATTAATTTAACTCGTTCATTTATAAATACTTAGAAAGATTTTTTTTCTAAAAGGGAAATGTTATGACAAAAGCTGACTTAGTTGATATTGTAGCGACGGGAACCGGATTAACAAAATTAGAAACAGAGGCTGTTATTGAAGGTTTTTTTAACAGCGTAATTGAATCGTTAAAAGCTGGCAAGGGAATTGAAATTAGAGGATTTGGTACATTTAAAGTGAGAAAGAAATCAGCCCGGTTAGCAAGAAATCCAAAAACCGGAGAAAAAGTAAACGTTCCTGAACATTATGTCCCGGTTTTCAAATTTTCAAAAGATTTTAAAACTTCTGTTAGTAAAGGAATGGCTCAAAAGGAAACTGTGTCAAATGCTTAGCTGTCCAATTTGTAATGCTAGTGTCGAAGAAAAATATAAATTTTGTCCAAACTGTGGAAACGAAATAGAAGAAGTTCAAAAGAATGAAGAGCCGGTTGAATCCGAACTTGAGTTTGTTATTTGCAGATATTGCGGTGAAGAGAGTGAGCCAGGGTTGAGTTTCTGTCCGTCCTGCGGAGCAAAAATGGGGGATGGAAAAACAGTATTTCAAAAAGCCCAGAAACAAATCTCCAAATCGGTTACTCAGAAAAAAATAAATGATGAGCAGCTAAAAAAGAAAAAACATCAAACTAAAAACAAAAAACCAAAACAAGTTCCTTCAGTTGAAAATAATGAATTAAAAAACGCACAAGATTTTGATACTAAGAAGATTGCAATAGCTTTTTCGCTGGTTCTCGTAATGGTTTTTGTAATTTTGTATTTTTCAGGAGTATTTGATGAGCCGAAGATTTCTGCTCTAGAAAATTTTCCCGCAACAAATCAGCAGCAAAGTTCAGGAATTGACTTAGCAAATTTGGACAGGATTAATCAGTTAGATACACAACTAAAAGCCGAACCGAATAATTTTGATTTGGCTCTTCAATTAGCTCATTTGAGAAATGATTCAGGTTTTAAACCTGAAGCAATAACACTCTATAAAAAGTATTTAGAAAAATTCCCAAACAATGCGGATGTTTTGGTCGATATGGGTGTGTGTTATTTCGATCTGAAACAATACGATGAAGCGGTGCCCTTAATGGAAAAAGCAATAAAAATAAATCCGATTCACCAAATTGCCCATATGAATTTAGGAATTGTTAATTTAGCAAAAGGAAATATTGAAAAATCAAAGGTTTGGCTTCAAAAAGCCGTTGATTTAGATCCCAATTCTGAAATTGGAAAAAAAGCAAAAGAATTATTAACATCACATTAAATTAAACAGGAGCTGATCAATGCCTTGCGGTAGAAAAAGAAAAGGACATAAAATGTCCACCCATAAAAGAAAAAAAAGACTTAGAAAAAATCGCCATAAAAAAAGAGTAAGATAGATTTTTAATGTACAATGTAAAATGGATGATGTGTAATTCATCTATTCTCCATTGTATGTTTTCTGCCACCTTAGCTCAGCTGGTAGAGCAGCGCACTCGTAACGCGCAGGTCGTGTGTTCGAATCACATAGGTGGCTCAAATAGTGCGTAATTCAAGTGAATTCGCACTTTTTTCATTATGATGTGCATGTCATTTTATCAGAACCACTTAAATGTGGTCAAGTTCATTCCAATTATCTTGCATACTCCTCTCTGCAATACTAATTCAGTTTTCCTCCAATTTTTATCTCTAATTTTGCATATTTTTGCCGCTGGTTTGCAAGCTTGAGCAGATTTGGGTGCTGTCAAAATTCATGCTTGGCAAACGTTCTTATTTGCATTTCTTTTTATATAAGGTGAAGTGAATATTCGCATTTCTCGTATCCGCTCGAAATGACGATTTCACCTTTTGAGATAACCTTATTTCTGAAGTAAATTACCAAACAAACGTTCCAACCGCCCCACCAAGTAAAGAATAAGTTGTTGGCTCATTTCCTGTGTTTATTTTAAAAATTTGAGTGCTTTTGCTATCGTTAAGCACAATCAAAACTTTTTTCCCATCTGAGGTTTTGAATGCAACATTTGGCAAAGTAGTAGAGATTGTAGAAGCGATCCGCTTGGAGCCGGGACGAACAAATTTTGCAGCGTGAGCAATAATATAATATGCCGGATTACGTGATACCAAACTTCCGCTAATAGTTATTGCACCAAGACATTGAGTGCAACCTCCTTCTGTATGAGGATTTTGGTTTGGGTCCGATGCAAGATTCCATTCAATTACATTTCGACACCAGTTTCGCATACCGCCAATTATTAATGTTTTAACGTGCCAGTTAAGATCAGAGGGAAAATTTCCTGGGGCGCCAATCCATTGTTCTGTAAAGTAAATATCTTTATCCGGATGTGCGGTTTTAACTTTCAAAAGATCATCAATACCTCCACCGTATAAATGGAATGCAGAACCCGATATGTATTTTTTCGCTTCGGGATCATTCAAGACGGTTATAGGATAATCAGTCCGATCGGCATTATGATCATAAATGATGATCTTGGTTTCGATATTATTTGTTTTAAATACCGGACCCAAATGATTTTTGATGAACGATGCTTGCTCTGCCGCCGGCATGATCATACTTGGATTGTTTCCACCGTAGAGAGGTTCATTTTGAATCGTGATCGCATCAATATGAATTCCTTCGGCTTTCATTTCCTGAATATATTTCACAAAGTATTTTGAGTAAGCGCTATAATATTGTGGTTTCAGACTTCCACCAATTGAAGAATTAATTGTTTTCATCCATACCGGAGCTGTCCACGGTGATCCGAGAATTTTAATATCCGGATTAATTGCGAGAATTTGTTTTAAGATAGGAATTAAATCTTTGCGTTCCGGTTCCAAACTAAATTGTGTCATGGTTGTATCTGTTTGTCCGTATGGCAGGTCGTTGTAAGTAAAAACGCGATCACTCAAATCAGAAGCACCGATGCTAATACGCAGATAGCTGACACCAATGTTGTTGCCGTCCACAGCAAATAATTCCTTCAACAGTGCCTCTTTGGCAGCAGCATCCATTTGATTAATTAGAATGGCGCTACCGCCGGTAAGCGCAAATCCAAAACCATCGATTGACTGAAAAGTTTGTGTTTCAAAGACTTCTAAAACCGGGACACTTCCACCTATAATGGTGGGCTGAGATGCGTTTTGCTTTTGGAATAGCGCTGATCTATCGGGATTTGTGAGCCAGAATTCTATAGTTGCTGCTGTTTTATCGCTCTTTTGAGACTCCGGATCCGAGGCACACGATACCAAAGCTGTAAAGATGAAGAGATAGGGTAAATATTTCTTTGAATTCCTAATCATATAAAATCCTTTTTTAAGGGTAATTGAATTACGTGCCAAAATTAAGTGATTCAAAAATATGAAATAACCATGATTTAAGAACACTTGAAGGAATATTTATTTTCACAGTAAGAGATACCATCCCTGTCGGAAGTAACCACCAAAAGAAATTGCATTCACAAGGGAGGGTATCTCTGTAAATATAGTTTGATATAATACAAATAATATTTATTTTCAATCAACAATTAAAATTTGTAAATGAAGGCAATAGTTTTATATCTTTTCTTTGTGCAGTTTCTAATAAATTCATGTGTACCCCCAAGTTGCAGTAAGTCAGCTCAATCAGCTCATACGCAAATTAATTATTACTTGATGGTAAGCGAATTAGCAAAAGAAAAATATGGTGATACTTTCACAATTCAAGAAAATGAAACTAAAGAATTTTATTTGGTCTCAAGCCGAAGTAAATCCCCTTCTGAAACTTCGATAAAATTTTTTATTTATGAAAAAGAAAAGCAATTGATAATTCATGAAGATTTAATAACTCTCGGGTCTGTTAAGTGGACTGAGCGTTATAAAATAGACATTCAAAAATTTCCCGGCGCAGTAAAATTAAATGATCAAAACATGGATAAGCACGGGTATTTATTAAATGTTAAAACCGGTGAAAAAATTAAAAAATAATTCAGCTAAACACTAATTAGGCATACTTATGAAAAAAAAATTAACTCTTCTTTCACTTCTCGGCATTCTTCTCGTTGTTGCATTTTTTATGTTTGATGGCATTGATCATCAACCTAAAGTGAGTAACGTTAAAAAGGCAGAACGAGATATTAAAGCAGAAGAAATTGCTGTACAACAGCCTTCTCTTTCTGTGAAAGTAAAGACTACTGCTTTTTCGACCAGAATTGGAAAGTCGCTTGTTACAAAACATGAAACTGCAATTATTAAAAATGATGTCACTGCTCGTTCAGCGGGCAGGAGCAAAGTTGTTTCCAACCGGAAAGAAAGAAAGAAAAATTTCAGAAAAGCTGATATGCCCGATATGTTTGCTAAAATTCAAAAAATGATCCGGACAAGAGCGGGAGAATCCGAACCGTCATATCTGCCCAATTATAAATTCATAGAGTTAAAAAAGATGGTGAGTTCAAGCAAATCATTAAAAAAAGCCGCGAACTTAAATTGGATTGAAAGAGGTCCTGCAAATGTTGGCGGTAGAACCAGAGGAATTGTTGTTGATCCTGACGACGCAACTAAAAATACCTGGTTCGCTGGTTCGGTTGGCGGCGGTGTTTGGAAAACTACGAATTCAGGAATCTCTTGGCGTAATCTTACCAATGAATTGCCAAATTTAGCAACAACTGCAATTGTTCAAGCTCAATCAAATCGAAATGTGTTATATGCCGGTACAGGTGAAGGATTTTTCAACGCCGATGCAATCGCCGGAGACGGAATTTTCAAATCAACTGACAGAGGAGAGACATGGATTCAGCTTACCGCCACAACAAGCAGCAAAGATTTTTCTTATGTAAACAGATTAGTTGTTGACCCTGCGAATGAAAACATAGTTATTGCAGGAACAGGAACAGGAATTTTCAAATCAATCGATGGGGGAAATTCTTGGACGAAAAGATTGTCTATTGGCAACCTCGATCATGTAATTGCAAATCCACTAAATTTTAATACTTTATATGCAGCTGCCAATGGTAGAGGCGTGTTTAAATCTATTGATGCCGGTGAAACTTGGTTTGAGACCGATAATAAAAATTTAAAAGGCTCAAGAATGGAAATTGCAATTGCTCCATCAGATACTTCCAGACTCTATGTTTCCTCAGAAGAGGGTGGTGGTTCAAGTTTGTTTGGAACTGTTAATGGTGGAGCGAGATGGTCGGTAGCAAAAGAAAAATCCGGGAGTACCATCGATTGGCTTGGCGGGCAAGGCTGGTATGATAACACGATTGCAGTTAATCCTTATGACGCCAACATTGTCTATGTCGGAGGTATTAATTTATGGAAAATGCAAGTAACAAGTGATTCTATTGTGGGAATTTCTTCAATCGAAAAAGACAGTATTGAAATCAAGTTTTCGTTTGTTCCATCCGGTCTTCCCTTTGAAAACGGCGGAGTGGGCACCGGAAATGATTATTGGAAAACTGAATTTCTCTCCCCATCTGATTTCTTCAATGTCGAAATTCGTTTTGGTCCCGGAAAAACTCAAAAAGCAGCAAGATTTATTAATACTACAATGGATTATCAAAATTATGTAGATGTTCCTTTTGAAGCTTGGGATATTACAAACAACCGCCAACTAATGATTTCTTTTCAAGATGTAAATAAAAGCGGGGGATTTAGTCTTACAGCTTTAAATGGAGATAAAATTCATCTTCATAATGTTGTTTATGACGCTTCTATTCCGGATGTAAATATTGCTAAGACCAATGGCATTAAATTCAAAAACAATTTTGTTGTTGGATTTAGTAATGCAAAAAACGTTACATGGAATCCCGCAACACTTCCTAACGCAACCTTGAGAATTAAAGTAAGCTATCTGCCTTCCCTTTTAAGAACTTCTACACCTATTACCGATGCCTACGGGCAGTATTCAGGTTCGCAAGCCTACGTTCATCCTGATCAGCATAACATTGTTTGTGTTCCAATGGATCAAGCCTCAAAGTCCTTTAAATTCATCAACGGAAATGACGGAGGTCTTGCGGTCTCAACAGACGGAGGAACTACTTTTAATGAAGTGGGAAATAGCGGATACAATACTACACAATTTTATGGCGTTGATAAAATGACCGGCGCTCAGTCGTATATTGGAGGAACACAGGATAACGGTACCTGGTTTTCCAATCCTACGAAAGGAAATGCTAATGCTGCAACTAAATATGATTTTGTTATAGGTGGCGACGGGTTTGAAGTTGTTTGGAATCCAAAAGATCCGCTTAAGATGATCGGAGGTTCTCAATACAACGGCTTGGCAAGAACTGTTGATGGTTGGAAAACTACTGAGACGCCAAATAAAGGATTTGACGATTATGGAGATGATGCTAATTCTCCATTTATTACAAAAATTGCAGGTTCAAAACAAGACCCGGATTTACTTTTTGTAATTAGTAGAAAAGGCGTTTATCGTTCAGATAACTTTGCAGAAAATTGGGTACTAACTCCGATAACTACTTCTTTTCAGAACGGCGGATATATTACTTTTGCACAAGTTACTATTTCAACTGCAACTCCGCAAGTTGTTTGGGCTGGGGCTTATATGAGTTCGGAGGGAAAGGTGAATGTTTCCAAAGACGGCGGGTTGAGTTTTACTGCCACAAACAATTATTCGCAGACTATGGGGCTTTTAACCGGTTTAGATACTCATCCAACTGAACCGGCTACAGCCTATGCAGTCTTTTCGGTGCAAGGCGCGCCAAAGATTTTGCGTACAACAAATTACGGAGGAGTTTGGAATGATATTACAGGATTTGCTTCTTCTGCTCCAAGCACAAATGGTTTTCCTGATGTTGCAACTTATTGTGTGCAAGTAATGCCATACAATACAAATATTATTTGGGCAGGAACCGAAATTGGGATTATTGAATCAACTGATAACGGTGTTTCATGGCATTATTCAAATAATGGTTTTCCGGCTGCAAGTGTTTGGGATATGAAAATTGTTGATGATGAGGTGGTGGTCGCTACTCATGGAAGAGGAATTTGGTCAGTCGCTTTACCAGAATTAGCTAATTACAATCCATTACCTGCAACACTTTCACCAAGAATAAATGGTAATATTTATCAAGGGAAAAACGGATTAATTATAAATGTCTCCTTTCGCTCTGCATATGATTCGACACAAGTTTTTATTGAGGGAGTGAAACAGATGACGTTTGGAAGTTCTTCAATTGCTGATACTACGTTGATAGTTCCTTCCACCGGAACAGGCGTAAAGAAATTTCAGCTTGTAGGATTCAAAGATGGAATTGGATTTAAGTCCGGCTTAGTTACGGTCGACTTAATAGAAATTTTGGCTGCACGGAATGGTTATGTAAATGATTTTAATTCAGCAACAACAGATTTTGCCGGAGCTCTTTCAGTTACTACTGCGCCGGGATTTGCTAATGGGGCAATTCATAGCGCTCATCCGTACGGGACAAACAAAGATTTGATCTATACCTTGCGAGTTCCAATTGTTGTTGCAGCAACAAATGCTACACTTCAGTATGATGACATTGCCATTGTTGAACCTGGTGATCCAGGATCTGTTTTTGGCGATAGTAATTTCTGGGACTACGTTATTGTTGAAGGTTCTAAAGGCGGCGACTGGTTGCCATTGTTACCTGGTTATGATTGCAGAAGCGATTCAGCTAGATGGCTAGCCGCCTTTGATGCAGGTTTAAGTGGAACACCAAGCATGTTTAAAACGCACACGGTGAATTTACTTGACAAATTTAATGCAGGTGATGAAATTTTAATTCGGTTTAGATTATTTGCCGATCAATTTGTTGATGGCTGGGGATGGGCGATTGATAATTTGAAAATTCAAGAAGCCCTTGTTGGTGTTGAAAATGAAACAGTTCCAACACAATTTGAATTAGCGCAGAATTATCCGAACCCGTTCAATCCTTCTACCATTATAAAATATGCTTTACCGATGGAAGAAAAAGTTACGCTAAAGGTTTATAACAACGTTGGTGAATTGGTTACAACTTTGGTGAATGAAATCCAATCGGCGGGGGAACACAAAGTAACTTTTAATGCAAGCAGATTGGCAAGTGGAGTTTATTTCTACAAAATTGAAGCCGGTGCATTTAGCCAAACGAAGAAACTGATTTTGATGAAATGATCCGTGATCAGTCGGCAGTCTCCAGTCGGCAGTCTCCAGTTGGCAGTTGGCAGTCGGCAGTTGGCAGTCGGCAGAAGAAGATAATTTGAATGAAACCTCCGGTGTTTTGAAAATGCCGGAGGTTTTTTTATGTGTTTTCGATCTTGAGTTTTGCTCAAAATAATTCTATTCTCCTACAATCCAATCAGTTAAAACCTGCTGGTACTTTACCGGATTGAATTCTCTAAAATCATAATCAGCGGCATTGTTTTTATAATACGGATCGTTTTGAAAAAATGTTTTTATATCGTCCAAAGAATTTGCTTTTGCAATCACTACTCCTCCGGTTCGAGGATTTTCAGGTCCCGATAAAAGGAGTAAATTTTTATCATAACCGGTTTGCAAGAATTCTCTATGCTGTGCAAGGAGGGAATCAATAATGGTTAACTCAACTTTGTAAGTAATGAGAATTAGAAAGTGTTTCATCTGTTTTGCGATTCCTTAAAATAAGTTTTACTTTTCTAAAACTCTGATAATTGCATCATGGATAACCGGACGCAGCTTTATCAATTTAATGTTTTCGCGCGTAGGGTAAACGCGGTTTGTTAATAAAATTACAAATAGTTTTCTTGTTGGATCAGTCCAGACAGAAGTTCCGGTATAACCGGTGTGTCCGTAGGAAAGATTCGAGAGCAAATCTCCGGCGGAAGAAAATCCTTCACCGTCTTTTGTATCCCAACCTAGTCCGCGTGAACTTTGTTCCGATTGTTTTTTGATAAACAGTTCAACTGTGGAAGGTAAAATAAATTGTTTCCCTTGATACATCCCTTTTTGCAATAGCATCTGTAACAGTTTTGATAGATCATCTGCAGTAGAAAAAAGTCCGGCATGCCCCGCGACACCACCCAGCATAGATGAAGCTTCATCATGCACTTCGCCGATTAATTGTCGATGTCTCCAGTAGGTATCATTTTCAGTTGGGGCGCATCGGCTTATAAATTCTTTAGCTGGATTGAAAAATGTTTCGGTCATTCCAAGCGGTTGAAATATTTCTTCCGAACAAAATTTATCTAAAGTTTTTTTAGTGATTTTTTCAATTATTTTTCCAAGCGTAATAATTCCTAAATCGGAATAAACCGTTTTTGCTCCGGGTTCATAATTCAGTTTCGTGTTGAAGATATCTGCAAGCACCTCATTGCTGTTTTTACAAGTAAGATAAAATCTTTTGAATGGTGGTAAGCCGCTGTTGTGAAGCAGTAAATTTCTTATTGTGACGTTTCGTTTTCCTTGCACCGCAAACTTCGGTAAATATTTTGCAACTTTATCGTCAAGTTTAAATAAACCTTTATCGAAACAAAGCATGGTCGCTGTTGTTGTTGCAATTACTTTCGTAACCGAAGCTAAGTCGTAAATAGTATTTGTTTGAACCGGCTCGGAAGTTGGATCATAAATCAAATGCCCAAAAGCTTTTTTATGCAACACTTTTCCATTTTGGGCAATCAACAAAACTGCTCCCGGGAAAGTTGAATCTTGGATTGCATTTTGAACAATATCATCAACCGCAGAAAAATTCTTCCCATCACTATTGCTTTCAGCTAACGAAGACTGAGGAATAACTAACCCGTCACCTGCTTTGAAAATAGTTTTCGGAATAGTAACCGGTAATTTCCCTTGCAGCGTTATCTTACCGCAAAGCGCTTTGGCTAAGGCATCTTCTAATATTTCCGAATCACCATAATTACAGAGAAAAGTTTTTATCTCCGGGAATGAAGCTAACACATAGGGACTCCCGTGAGACAACCAGGCAATAGGTTTTTTAAATTTGATCAACTGCGAAACAAATTTTATTTGTGAATCGGTTAATCCTATTTTCCCTGAATTCAAACGTATGCGTGTGTAAGTTGAGAAAATGACAACATCGGATTTTTGTGCGGCTTTTATTCCTGCATTGAATTCTTTTTTTGTTGATCTGTTTGTTAAAATCAACGATGAAATATTTTTAAATTGATTTCCCAGCATCGAAATAAACGCTTCGCCGGTAGAGGAATGTTTTTCATCAATTAGCGTTAAGTGAAGAATCTTTTTCTTTGCGTTAGAGGAAAGGGGAATGAGATGTTGTTCGTCTTTTACTAAGGTAATAGCTTTTTCTGCCAACGTTTTTGCAACCGATTGATGTTCTAGGGCATTTAGAGTTGAAGAAAGTTTATCAATCGAGACTATTCTATTTTCGGCTAAACCTGCCCATCTTTTTGCAAGAAGAATTTTTCTAACGGATTCATCAAGTCTCTCTTCCAAAATTATTCCCGAACGTACAGCTTCAATAATTGACGTGGCTGCTTCATCTGCATCAGACGGAAAAAGCAGAATATCGCATCCTGCATTGAACGCAGCAACAGAGGCTTCGGCGGTTGTAAATGAATTTGTAATCGCCTGCATATTTAATGCATCGGTAATTATCAGACCTTTGAAGCCCAATTCTTTTATTAGTAAACGTGTAACAATATTTTTTGATAATGTGGCGGGGAGCGTATCGGAATCAAATGCAGGAACTGCAAGATGACCGATCATTATAGACATGACTCCGTTTTCAATTTCTTTTATAAATGGCTTTAGTTCAAGTTTAAAAAGATCTTCTCTGCTTCCGGTTATAACCGGGAGATCTTTATGAGAATCAACGGATGTATTCCCATGTCCCGGAAAATGTTTTGCAGTTGAGAGCAGATGATTTCCCTGCATCCCTGAAACAATGGCATTACCGAGTTTTGTTACTATTGAATAATTTTCACCAAACGAGCGGACATTAATAATTGGATTTTGCGGATTGTTGTTGATATCTACCACAGGGGCAAAATTATAGTGAACGCCGGTTTGCCTGCTTTCTTCAGCAATAATATTTCCCATCTGATAGGTTAGAGCCTCATCATTAGCTGCTCCGAGCGCCATGTTTGCCGGGAAAACAGTTCCTTCTTTTGTTCGAAATGCAACTCCTGTTTCATAGTCAGCGCCAATAAGTAGTGGATATTTTGAAATCTGTTGAAGTTTATTTAAGAGAAAAGTTTGAGCATAAACCTCAGAACCTTCGGCATAATGATAGACAATAAACCCGCCGACTTTAAGATCATTTACCAGATGCAGGATCTTCTTATAAACAGTGTCTTCTTCATTATAAAATCTTCCGCTGATTGCCGGAAAAATAATTTGACCCGCCTTTTCTTCAATCGTCATTTTAGAAAGCGTCTCTTCCACCCAGTCATCATGAACGGAAAAAAGAGAGACATCATTTATTTTATAAAGAGAGTCTGAAGAAATTCCTTTTGAAAAAAAATGCGCTTCATAAGTGAATGAAGTTATCACAAGAAAAATTAGAACAGCAATTACGAAAAAAGAAATTCGATAAAATTTATTTTTTTTCAGCGATAGCGCCATTCTTCTCTTCTTCAATTGTTGGAATAAATAAAAGCGAAAGAAGTCCTGGAATAGCCATCCCCAAAACGATGACAAAAAACATTTTATATCCAACAGCTTGTTGAATGTACCCGCTTACTAAACCGGGGATCATCATTCCGAGTGCCATAATACCGGTTGAGATTGCGTAGTGTGAAGTTTTATAAATTCCTTTTGAAATGTACATCAAGTAAACCATGAAAGCAGTAAAACCTAATCCGTAGCCAAACTGCTCAATTGCAACAAGCGGATAAGCGAGATACACCGGCGGTTGTACGAGTGCCATGTAGAGATAGGCAGCATGTGGAACATTTAAAATAATTGCCATTGGCCAGATACTTTTTTTCAAACCGAATTTGGAAATTACCCAGCCTCCGAGAATTCCCCCGAGAATTAAACTTAATACGCCGACTGTTCCATACACAATCCCAACTTCTGAAGTTGATAAACCAAGTCCGCCGGCTTCATGTTTATCAAGTAAAAATGGTGATGCTAACTTTACCAGCATTGCTTCACCGAAGCGGTAGAATAAAATGAAAAAAATAATTCCGAAAATTCCCTTTTGTTTGAAATATTCAGAAAAAATCTTGAAAAAAGGAGCGCCTTCAGAAATTTCTTTCGGTGTTCTTTTGTTATCGATCGAAGGATAGGGAAGGATAAACTTGTGGTATAAAAAAATCAGTAAAAAAATTGAACCGGAAAAAGCGAAGACGATAGTCCAGCTAAGCGGAATATTACCTAAAGATTTTTCTAATTGTCCTGCAAAAAAAACCAAAAATCCGGAGCCAAAGATCATTGCAATGCGGTAAAAGACAGAGCGAATACCTACAAAGAAAGCTTGATCTTCTTTTGATAGCGCCAACATATAAAACCCGTCGGCAGAAATATCATGTGTTGCCGAAACAAAAGCGGCAATAATAAAAGCAAACAGTGAGACGATAAAATAATTTGGCAGATGAAGAGCGAAAGCAGTAAAACCGAAACATCCCGCCAACATAATTTGTGTTAGAAGAATCCAATTTCTTTTTGTAGAATATAAGTCAACCAACGGTCCCCAAAGCATTTTTAAAACCCAAGGAAGATAAAGCAGGCTTGTCCAAAATGCGATTTGTGCATTATCAACTCCCATTCGTTTGTAGAGTATTACAGAAACGGTATTGACCAAAATGTAAGGAACACCTTCTGCAAAATAAAGTGTGGGGATCCATGCCCAGGAGTTTCGTGATTCAAGTTTTGCTACTGCCATACTAACCTTAATTAATTTTCAAATATGCTTGTGCCATTAATATCGCTCCATATTCCGGAGGGTAATCGGGAGGTTTTACCTGGCAATTTGGAATTTGTGCTTTTATTTTTTTAGTGAATAAATCGGAATAAAAATTTTTGCCGCTTAAAATACCGCCGATAAAAGCTACGGATAAAACATCGTCGTCTATTTTTTCCTTCATTGCTTTGATGTGAAGAATAAGTTCATCGGTTTCCGACTCGATGATTTGAACTGCGGTTGTGTCTCCGATTTCTGCCGCAAGCAATACGAGTGGAGTTGGTGATGCAATATCAAAATTGTTTTTATAAACTTCAGTTATTAATTTTTCAGATGAAGAGATACCGAATTTTTCGCTAATTAATTCCGAAAGAATTGTTTTTTCGCTTCTTCCGTCAAAACTTTTTGCGATAGCGGTAAGCGCTTTCTTTCCGATAGAATATCCGCTTCCTTCATCGCCGATGTATCTGCCGAATCCGCCGACACGGTGAATGGTCCCTTCTTTATCTTTCCCGAACATAATAGAACCGGTTCCGGCAATTAAAATGCTTCCCGGCTTTCCGCTAAATGCTCCTTCAAGAGCAATTCTTGCATCACTTTCTACGCGGAAATTATTAACGGAAATATTTTTTTGTTGAAGAAAAGATTGGAAATCATTTTCAAGCAGTTCGGCATCAGGTCTTCTCCCGGCACCGGTAGTTCCTAATAGAACAGCTGAAATATCGCTATAAGAAATATTAAAATAATTCTTGCATGAATCAATTAATGAAAGAATGGTTTCAGAAACTTTTTCCGTTCCAAGAATCAAGAAATTGGAAGGTCCGGAAAAACATTCAAATAATTTTTCACCTTGCAGATTTGTTAAAACGGCGTGGGTTTTGGTCCCGCCTCCGTCAATTCCTATTAAAAAGCTCATAAGCAGTTGTAAATTTTTATTAAGCGAAAATAGGAAAAAAGTTGATGGGAATGAAAAGGAGTTTGTTCTTAAATGAATTTAATAAGCAGAAAAACAAGTAAACTGATAATGGTTACCTTCCAAATTATGCTGAATGACCATCTTTTTAGTCGTTTCTTAAAACTTTCCGGGCGCGCAATATGGATATCCTTTTCTTCGCGGATATAATCACCATCATTTATCGTCCATTTATGATACTTGTTCATTTTTTCTTTCTTAATTTTCTACTACCAAGTTAACTTGTTTATTCGAGTATTATTGCCAACTGAATCACAGAACCAATCGTTTCTGAAAGCTCTGTTTTGCAAAAGATTTTTTCTTCCAAAAGAAATCTGATATTTTACTCTTAAAGAATAAACAAAAAAAGAGAAACAAAGGTTCCTATGGACTTAGAAAAATATTTCGCCCCCTTTCGAAAAAATATTATAGGGATCGATCAGACATTCCGTTCACCTTTTGGGGAACAGAAATTATTGTATGCTGATTGGATTGCCAGCGGTAGATTGTACAAACCAATCGAAGAAAAAATTGTAAATAAGTTTGGTCCGTTTGTCGGCAATACTCATTCCGAAGCGAGCGAAACCGGCACTGCGATGACAGCTGCTTATCATCACGCTAAAGAAATTGTTAAGCAACACGTTAATGCCAATAAAGATGATATTATCCTTAGCGCCGGTTCCGGAATGACGGGAGTTGTAAATAAATTTCAGCGGATGCTTGGGCTTCGTGTTTCGGAACAGCTAAAAGATTTTTTCACTCTGCCCGAAGAATTAAAGCCTGTAGTTTTTATAACGCACATGGAACATCATTCAAATCAGACTTCCTGGCTTGAAACCATTGCCGATGTTGTAATTCTTCCGCCAAACGAAGAAGGACTTGTTGATCTCGAAAATCTGGAAGACATGCTTGAAATTTATAAAGAAAGAAAGTTGATCATCGGCTCTTTTACCGCCGCTTCAAATGTAACGGGAGTTCAAACACCGTATCATCAACTTGCAAAGCTAATGCATGCTTACGGTGGATTTTGTTTTGTTGATTTTGCCTGCGCCGCGCCTTACGTTGATATTAACATGCATCCCGAAAATGAAGAAGAAAAACTTGACGCGATTTTCTTCTCGCCGCATAAATTTTTAGGCGGACCGGGAACTGCCGGAATTCTGATTTTTAATTCTAAACTTTATAAAAATAAAATTCCCGATGACCCCGGAGGCGGAACGGTTGATTGGACAAATCCCTGGGGACAGCATAAATTTGTTTCAAGTATTGAGTTGCGCGAAGATGGGGGAACACCGCCGTTTCTGCAAACTATTCGCGCCGCGCTTGCAATAAAGTTAAAAGAAGAAATGGGGGTTGAAAATATTTTAAGAAGGGAAGAGGAACTTGTAAAAATTGTTTTTACCGAACTGAAAAAACTTCCGAAACTCCATCTTCTCGCTGAAAATATAAATCATCGGTTGGGTGCAATCTCTTTTTATATAGATGGAATTCACTACAATTTAATTGTAAAACTTTTAAATGATAGATATGGAATACAAGTCCGTGGCGGTTGTTCCTGCGCGGGAACGTATGGACATTATCTGCTGCATGTTTGTCCGGTGCAATCGCAGCAAATTACCGAACAAATTTCTCACGGCGACCTTTCCGAAAAACCGGGCTGGGTGCGCTTATCTTTACATCCAACGATGACAAACGAAGAAATTTATTTTATCACAAACGCGATAAAAGAAGTGATAGAAAATATTTCTGTCTGGAGCAGCGATTACGACTATTACGTAGAACAAAACGAGTTCTTCCACAAAAATGCAACAGATGAATTGAAGAGGAGAGTGGAAGAGTATTTTAAGATGGGATAGTACAGAAATAATAGAGATAGAGCAGGAGGTTCCGTGTTACTTTATTGTTCTTTTATTGGATCCAAAATTGAGAGATTTTCTATCCAATTAAAATCTTTAGTATTATGAGTAACCAGAGTCAAATTATTCTCAATTGCAGTGGCGGCAATTATCGAATCACCCAAAGCAATTTTTTTATTCTGTTTTAGAAGGACAGCTTTTTTTATAGTTTCATTTGTAACCAAATGGATTATTGCACTTTGGAAAAAATCTTCGAGAAATTCCTTTTCTTCAATGCTTGGGAAATTGAAACCCATCACTTCAATAACACTTACAAATGAGACAAAAGGAGAGTTTAGTTTGATGAATTCTCGTACATATTCATTTTCAGCCTTTGAAGCATAGATGATGATATTACTGTCTAATAAATAATTCATTCTATCGAATCAATTCTTTATCCTTGCGGATTTCACGCTGCCATTCAGAAGGATTTTCAATAGCAGACAAAACCCCTTTAATTTTTGACAATTTCGATAACGCATTGTACATAGCGTTTCCACGATCCATCGAAGTCTTATCCTCGGACTTAATTGTAACTTCAACCGATATTTCTTTCCCTTCTTCCAACTCAACCGGAGGAGGAACCATCCAGCGAATAGTATTACCTGTAATAACGGCTTGATATCTTTGTTGCATTATAAAAACCTTTTCCTTTCATCGGCAAATTATAAAAACAACGGTTTTCATGCAAGGAAATAAAAATGCAACAGATGAATTGAAGAGGAAAGTGGAAAAGTTGTTTGAGACGGATTTAAGAGGTTAAGCGGCAACGCTCTAACACAATTATCATAAAGCGATATTGGATTATAGTATTTGAACTTGCGCAATAATAGTATCGCCACTAGCAATATGTTCCTTTCTTCGAACATCGGCTTTGATCGCTAACAGATATGACTTGGACTTTTTATCGGGAAAGAGAGATGTTTTCCACTGCGTTTTACCAATTGTAACAGACACCGGTATAGAACCGAACGGTCGAGCCTCAATACCGTATAGCGTACGAATCATAGACGACTGCTTAGTAGAAATATTCATGAAATGCCAGCCACCAAATCCCTGGTAGAGCCAGACTTTTGCCCGGACTCTATACGTGGCTTTTAGTGTAGCACCGTTCTGCGTTGACCTATGAATTGTCATAATATTGCGAGAGTCTCTTTCGTTATTGCCTAACAGCGTGTTATCACGCAAAGCGTTACAAGTTATTAAAACCCAACACTGCCGTATTAATTATTTAATATTTACAATTCCATTTTATCCAAGCACCCGCACTTACGGATTGTCAGTGGAATTTCCGCCAAAGGCGGATACGCCTCTGGGGTATATTTTTCTCTTGTTTACCCGCCTCAGCCAAAGGCTGATAAATCTGGAGACTTAGAGAGGTTAGGCAGCAAAAGCTTAATTGATATTCTTCGGTAGATTACTTATTATTGTTATAGAAAGGAACAATAATATGGCTACCTCAACTTTGGCTCAAATGACTAAGAAAGAATTCACCAAAATTCTTTCTAATGTCGTCGAACAAAAACTAATAGAACTTTATGGTGACCCTGATGAAGGACTCATCATTAAAGATCAATTAAGAAAGAGACTTGTTCGCCAAAAAAAGGCTACTTCAAAGGGTGATCGAGGTGTAGATTTATCCTCTGCAATGAAACAACTCGGTCTTGGATAAATTTTGTACACCGTATCTTTCCTTAAATCTGCAATCAAAGACCTCAGCAAAATCGACAAAATTACTGCAAAACGTCTGGTCGATCACATCCAATGGTTATCCGCTAATCTTGAATTAACCAAGTTATTTCCTCTTAAAGGCGAACTTTCTGGCCTCTTTAAACTTCGTGACGGCTCTTATAGAATTATCTATGAGATAAACCGCAAAGACAAGACCATTATCGTGCATTTTGTCGGTCACCGTAAAGATATTTACAAGTTAAAGTAGAACCCTTTTTCTTTTGTTGACTAACCGCGTGTTATCACGCCTTGCGTGACAAGTTGTTAAAACCCAACACCGCCGTATTAATTATTAAAACTTTTCTATTAACCCACGACTTTAATCGTTGGCATTTCCACCATATCTTACTCCGCAACCGGTTCATCGGTTTGTGCTTTATAAATGCTATAAACAAAGAACGTCAAATGAAATATTTACAAAAACAAGCTAACCGTTTCGGTTACATGCTTACTCCTCAATTGGAGGGAGTTCATTAGTAGACGCTGGTTATGCAGTTACTCTAATATTTTGATTTACTAATGTCTATCACATATGTTTTCGAAAGTATATCGTGCACGCCCCAAGGATTATTGCCGAAAAATGATAATCCTTCAAACGGTATTAATCTAACCATTGTTCTGATTAGAATTGCTTTTAAGGATGCTTTCTCACCATTATTTGAAACTACTTTTGTATTAGTAAAATATTTCCCAATTGTCCTATTAAATAATAATTCAAATAATAAATAATATGAACAAAAATATATTAAAAAATTAATTTGAGGAAAGAATCTATAAGCAAAATAAATTATTGATATATCAACAAGAAAATTAAACATACGTTTATAACTGCTGGCTCTAATAATTTCTTGATTTTCTGGCCTAACATTCTCTTTTGAATTATGAGCGTGTTCAGAACGATTATTTTCATTTTTATTTTGATTTTCGTAATAAGTATTAAAATTAGAATTAAATTTCAAGTTATATGCAAAATCGTAATTCTTTCTTTTTTCATCATCTGAAAGAATTTCATATGCTTCTAAAATATCTTTAAATCTTTGTTCAAAGAATTTATCGCCAAAATTAACATCGGGATGAAACTTTTTACTTAATTTATAAAAAGCTTCACGAATTTCTTTAATAGTAGCCGATTTACTTAATCCTAAAATATAGTATAGGTCTTTCATCACTTCATACTACTTCTTGAATTATCATTTCCAAATACATTGGAAAGACAGTGAAGTGGAAAATACATTTTGTTATTATAAATATCAGTGTATTCAAATTCGATACATATTTTTGATAAAGCTTCACGAATATTATCTCGGATTTCTATTCGTTTTTCATCTCTTAAATCCAATGAAAATTCAACAAGGATATTGGATTCAAAAGGTTTAAATGCAGAGCCTTCAAAATCTTTTAAAAAATTTGACCAACGAAAACCTTCAGGTAAGTTTGGCATCCAATCAATTACATTTGATTTTGATTCATTACCTACTATTGCTCTAAAAGATTTCATTATCAAAGGACCAGTTCCTTTATTTTCTAAAATAACCTCAATTTTATCCTCAAAGTTATTCGCCAGAATATCTCCAATGGGTTTAACAGAAAGACGATTATGCTTTTGTGTAATTAGACCTTGCCAAATAGTAGCTACTAATGCTGCAAGTGCAATAATAACAGAACTCATAGCAATTATAGTATTATTATCCATAAGTATTTCTCACTATTTCTTGAACTGCATAACGGCCGTTATGTTAAAATACAACACTGCCGTATTAATTATTTAAAGATTTCCATTCTCGTTTTACGTTAGCAAAACGAGTTACTAATTATCAAAAATCTCTACACCCAAAATGACGAAGTTCTTATCCTCTA